>Ga0209504_1000329_pt1 | contig 43232 bp, 40 predicted proteins | sample COGITO_mtgs_1005_FD_184791 | JGI IMG/M metagenome (GOLD analysis project Ga0209504, IMG submission 184791) | Pelagic marine microbial communities from North Sea - COGITO_mtgs_100511 (SPAdes) (version 2) | ecosystem: Environmental > Aquatic > Marine > Epipelagic ...
AAAAACTTATTAGACCTTACTTTACTCTGCTTAAAGAACGCTCAAGTTCGGCCTCGCAGCCGCGCCTGAGTGGATGACGGAAAATGCAGTAAACATTCACTCCATCAAGTCTTTTATTACAAAAAATGTTATTATTATTTGATTAACATTTAAGTGATTAATAAAGAACGACTTCCAATCGAAACGGATTGCGCCGAATACGTCGGGAAGGCCGCAAAAGATGCTTAATCTATCCGAGCTTGCCAAGCTCATTTTTTATTCTCGTCACTCTTTCTTTTTGTAACTCCCATAACGCTTTCAATCAAAGATACTTACATTTTATCTAAATCACAACTAAGCCCTTAGATAATTGTCACTACAACTGAGATCAGGGGAAAGTGCTGAGAAAAACGAATACTTCAGCTCTCCAAATTAGCACGTTTCATCTATAACCCTGGGAGTAAGGGGCTACTTGTAATTCGCGACGTAGAGTAGATAAGCGGCACGTTTTGAGCCCGCATGAACCTTCGCAGGCACTTTCGACACACGAAATCCGGCGCGCTTTAGGCGATCTTCAAACCGCAAGTCAGGGCCTGCCGACCAAAACACTGCACGCCCTTCTGGTTTCAACGAGCCTCGTAGCCAGCGTAGGCCAGTATTGGAATATAGAGAGACATTCGTCTCCGAAACCATCGCCACAGGTCCATTGTCCACGTCCAACAAGATTACATCATAGCGAGCTCGCTCTGCCTTACGCACGTAACCAACCACATCAGTGGTGTGGATTTCAAGCCGTGGATCGTCTAATAACTCGCCATTTAGAGACTTCAAAAACTCACGGTTCCAACTGACAATTTCCGGCAGCAGTTCAATCAATTCAACGACCACATTCGGTCCGGTGCTTGCCAATACACTACGTAAGGTAAAGCCCAAGCCAAGCCCACCGATCAAGATACGCGCCGCAGCATCGTGCTCCAGCAATTCGACTCCGATCTCTCCTAATAATATCTCCGATGCATTCGCCCCCGAATGCATCAACTCCTGACCTGCATAACTGATGCAATATTTGCCATCATGTTCATAGAGCGCCATGGCGCCTCCATCTGCAGTCGTTGATTCTGCAAGTTTAACCCGTGGCTTCATCGGTCAATTTCTGTTAAGATTATTACAAAAATTAGGATCACTGGCCCTTCGACTTCGCCCGCAGCATCTGCTCTAGATCCGCCAGATCACGGGTGAATTTACACGTAAAGCGACGCGTCTTACCCGTCTCTGGATGCACCAAGCCGAGGCTCGAGGCATGCAAAGCCTGACGTTGTACATCATAAGGCATACCAGCCTTGTTTTCGAGCGCGGACTTATAATCTGGATGATAATGACGATCGCCTAACAGTGGCACCCCAGCATCCGCGGCATGTATGCGTAACTGGTGCTTCAATCCTGTCTCTAAGCGTAAGCGCAGCTTACTAATAGTGTGACGCTCCCCTTTAACAGCAGTTGGCCATGAATACTCATCAATCACTTCATACTGACTAATTGCTTCGGTGGTGCCTTCTTCTTCTGTTTGGAAGACCGTTTGATACATGCCCTCGTCATCAAGGCGAAACCAGGAGCGCCATTCACCGCGGGGGTTTACCAGCTTGCCATCGCCAATCGCCATATATTCACGTAAAAAAGTATGGTCTCTCACTTGGCGTATCAGCGACTCTCGGGCATTTGGGTTCATCGCAAAGCAAATGATGCCACTCGTATATTGATCCAAGCGGTGCACTGGTAGCGGAATCAGACGCTTGCGCTGTACTCCCTTTTGCTGGTCGAGTTCGGCCGCTCCTTTTCCTTGTAAAAACTTCTCCAACACCGAGAGCGCAGACACTTGATTACTACCGGGCACAGGTACGGACAGCAGACCAGCACCTTTATTTACAATCGCGAAAGAACTATCGATATAGAGTAGATTCGCCTGAGCATGAATACGCGTCGGCATATTACGAAAGAAAACTGGCGGTGGTGGTTCTCCCATCGATAGGCGGTCGCCCGGATCAGGCATCTGCTCGTGCGGCTTTTTGATGACTACGCCATCCAATTGAATACGCCCTTTTGCAAACCAATCCTTCAAACGCTTGCGGGGGCTATCGGGGTAGCGCTGACTGAGCCACTCCAATGCTGGCTTCACCTCTGATTGATCTGTGCGTTCTGTCATATGCACTACTCTCAGCAGACAATTTGCCAAGCGCAACCCTCAAGCGATCTACACTAGAAATCGTAAATTTAATCAGCTTAATGCTTTGACCCCTTAGCCAAATAATACATATTAAATTACGATATTAAGAATAGATTAAATTCCTTCGCCCACAATCATGTTCGACCACAAAAAAACTGACATAATAGTCCTCGGCGCAGGTCCGGTGGGACTAACCGCAGCACATGCCCTAGCGAATCGCAACACGGACTATGTACTCTTTGATCGAGAAAAGCACCGCAACACTCACAGCTACGCGCTAGCCCTACACCCCGAAACACTCGAGCGACTCGACTCCTTCGGTCTTGTCGAGCGTATCTTGGAAAGCTCACTACAACTCAGCAAAGTCGCCATCTACAAAGACGGACGTGAAAAAGCCTCGCTCGACTACAGTATGTTACCACTGCAATACCCCTTTCTTGCGGTGATCAGACAAAGTGAATTAGAACATATCCTCATTGATAATCTTTCTATAAAATCAAAGAAACCGATGTGGACGCATCGCGTACGCTTGATCGAAGACAAAGGCGATTCACTGAATGTATCGGTCGACCGCCTAATCCAAGGCATGACAGGTTATGCGGTCGCTCACATCGAAATGCAGATTGATAAAATCCTGAACTACAAAGCAAACTACCTCATTGGCGCCGATGGTTATCATTCTACCGCGCGCCAGAGCGCAGGCATTGATTTCCCCGAAATAAGCCCCCATATCGAATATGCTATCTTCGAATTCAAAACTGACGCAGACCTGCCCAACGAAATGCGCATACTGATAGACGGAGACAAAACACATCTATTCTGGCCACTGCCGGGTGGCCACTGCCGCTGGAGCTTTCAGGTCGATTCCAGTTCTACTAAGGTGAATTCGATGCATAAAGATCGAAGTTTTATGCAATTCGGCAGCCAACATACTCCTATTCTAGATAGAAAAAATCTCGATCATTATCTCTCTAAGCATGCCCCATGGTTCAACGGCTCAGTCGAAAACCTTACTTGGAGTATTCTGCTAAATTGCGAGCACCGCTTGGCGCATCATTTCGGCAAAGGTCGCATTTGGCTCGCTGGTGATTCCGCCCATTTAATCCCACGGGCGGGCACCCTCAGTATGAACGTCGGGATGCGTGAGGCCTGCGACCTAGTCGAGATTATAAGTGCTGACGCCTCCGAGGACGAACGCACAAATAGGCTTGAACGGTACAATCGGCATCGCATCGCCGAGTGGCAACACCTGCTCGATATGGATCATCACATCAGCGCAGCCGATCAAACGGCAGACTGGATCCTCAAGCATCGTGACAGCCTGATCGGCAACATACCTGCCACAGGTGAAACACTCACTCTGCTACTCGCCCAACTACACTTGTTCGACGCAGCCTAGCCCAACAGCAACACCCCATTCGCATACTGCTTGTCAAAGCATAGGCACACGCATTAAATCTAAATGCATGCAGATCCCGCTCATGAAACCACACATCGTGTTTGCGCTCTTTATCCTCGCGCTGATCACCGCACTGCAATCCTCCTATGGTATTTCGATTTCAAATAAAGCAGGTATCACCATCGAAGTTGAGATCCTCAAGATTGAGCATTCCCGCATCCAAATACGCCTCATCAACGGCGCTGAAACTTGGTTCGACCGCGACCAGCTTTCCGCGCAAAGCCAACAGGCGATCTCGCAAATCGAGACAGAGGAACAGTCTAAGTTTGAAATAATCAATCACCTCCTGGGCATTCCACTATTGGTAGACAATAACCTTTGGGACGACACTGCAAAAACAGTCGCCCAACGCTTAAACTGGCCACTGGAATCACAAACTGCAACGCAGTCCAGCTATCGCTACTATCCTCACAACGATTTTCGCATTCTTAACACACGCCCTTATGCCAGCACGCTCTACGGCGCAAATAACCAAGCCAACCTGATCAGCATTGTGTTCGCCAACAAGGGAGACTTCCAATTCAGCAACATCCCGACCGAAGATGAGATAGAGGCCATGCAAACCGCGATCCAGCGCGATGAAGATACACTCATCGAGCATCTCAGCGACGTATTAGGCTCACCGGAAAAACAATCATTTGGCACGGGCCGTGGCATTAAGGAACGCATCAAGCGCTGGGACTGGAACGGCCATGCCGTGCTACTCGCCTCACAGCAGGGTGAATACGTTAGTCTACGAATAATGAATACCGCAGCGGCGGATAACCAAGGCCGCAACAAAAAACTCTCCGATGCAAAGCTGCGAAAGCTCACCACCGAAAATATTACCACTCGCCCCAATGGCGATGTGCTGATCAGCAATATCCCGATGGTCAACCAAGGGCCCAAAGGCTATTGTGTTCCCGCAACTTTTGAGCGCTACCTGCGCTACATGCAAATCCCCGCCGACATGTATTTACTGGCTATGGCAGGCCAGACCCAAATCGGCGGCGGCACCACCCTCAGCGGCATTATCGATGCAGTCGATGGGTACATTTCATCCCAAAGCCGTACAATGAAAGAGCTCAATGAACCGATCAAAGTGCGCACCGTTCAAAAGTTCATCGATAAAGGCCTCCCAATTATTTGGACCATGTTCTCTTCTAGAGAATACAACCAACACGCGAATAAGCGCACTGTGGAGCGGCAATCCGTCACCGATTGGGAAGCATGGAGGAAATCCACAAAATCCATCGCGCGCAGCACCGAATTAAGACAAGATATCTTGTCCGCACACGCCTGCCTGATCATCGGTTACAACAAGACAACAGGCGAAATTGCGGTGAGTGACTCATGGGGGCCCTCTTATAACGAACGCTGGATCGCTGCCGAACAAGCCCAGCAAGTCTCCCAAGGTTCAATCTATCTCATTAGTTTTTAGCGAATAGAGTTTGCAGGATGACGAGTCGCAGTTGATCGTATCTATCATATGACCGACTCACTCTATCATTTCGATACCTGCCCCGATCGCAACGGCTATGGCTCCCTGAAATGGGACAAATATAAAGGTCGTGACATTGTACCCTTATGGGTGGCGGACATGGATTTCACTACCGCGCCCGAAATTATCGCCGCGCTGCAAGATCGCCTCGACCATGGCATCTACGGTTATACAATTCCGTACGAAGCACCCGTCAAAGCCGTACTCGATTACCTCGACCGCCAACACGGCTACAGCGCCAAAGCACACTGGCTCAACTTCCTTCCAGGTCTCGTCCCAGCGATCAATCTCTGCTGCCATGCGTTCGTCGCCAGCGATGAATCTGTAATGACAGCGACGCCCGTCTATCCTCCCTTCCTTGGCGCGCCCGACTACGCCAACCGCGAGCTGATTAAAGTCCCACTTTGCCTCACCAAGGACGACACTTGGACACTCGATTTCGACGCAATGGAAGCTGCGGTACAACCCAACACGCGATTGTTTATTCTTTGCAGTCCACACAACCCAGTCGGCCGCGTCTACAGTAGAGACGAGCTAAGCCGCCTCAGTGAATTCTGCGAAAAACACGACCTCATACTGATCTCCGACGAGATCCACTGCGACCTCGTATTTGACCAAAATGCGCAACACACCCTCACTGCCACTCTCAATGAATGCCTCGCCGCGCGCACAGTTACACTCATGGCACCGAGTAAGACCTACAACCTGCCGGGCCTCGCCTGCGCCTACTCTATCATCGAAGATTCCAAACTGCGCCAGCAATTTCAAACAACCATCCGTGGCATCATCACCGAAGTGAATTGTTTTGGCTACGCCGGCTGCGCTGCTGCTTATAATCACGGTGAACCATGGCGACAAGCACTGCTCATGTATTTACGAGACAACTACAAACTCATCTCGAAGTTTATTCAAAAAGAGCTTCCGGAGATCACCTTCCGGCCGATGCAATCGACTTATCTCGCTTGGTTCGACGTCACCAATCTCGAGCTCGACCACCCCGTAAAATTCTTCGAAGACCACGGCGTTGGACTTTCCGACGGTGTTCCATTTGACGGCATTCAACACGTGCGCCTCAACTTTGGCTGTCCTCGCAGCCGTCTTATCGAAGGCCTAGAAAAAATGGCCGCCGCGCTCAAAACCCGCTAGCAAGTTCCAGCTCTCAACCCTCAGCTCTCCTTCCTTATATGGAATCCGTTCGCATCGACAAATGGCTCTGGGGCACGCGCGTGTATAAAACACGCAGCGATGCCGCCGAAGCCTGCCGCGGTTCAGCGATTCGTCATAACGGCAAGATTGCGAAAGCCTCGGCCAAAATTCGTATTGGTGATATCATCATTGCGCGCACCAAAGCGCTCACCCGCACCCTACATGTTATCGGACTCACCGAGAATCGCGTTGGCGCGGCGCTACTGCCTAACTACTTCGAAGATCACACTCCCGAGTCCGAATACGAAGCCGCCCGCGAGAAACGCGAAAATGCCAAAGTCTTCAGTCATCGGGGCGCAGGGCGGCCCACCAAAAAAGACCGCCGCGACATTGAGCAGTTGTTGGGCGACTAGCATCTGCCGTAGCACATAATAAATGGCATACAAACAAATCCCTTACACACTCGAAGAATGTGACCTCCCCTCTGAGGTTGCAGCCTTTATCGCCGACGCTGACCGGCGCTGCGATCTGTTCTATGACCAGCAGCTTAATAAACGCTTCCCCCGTTACGTTCCTAGTGAACCGGCACAAGTGTATGCCACACTGCGCCACGTAACCGAGCAAGGTCTACCACTGGGCGAAACCTTTATCGAGTGGGGCAGCGGCTTTGGCGTCGCCTCCGGCTTTGCCGCACTGCTCGGCTACGATGCGCACGGCATCGAAATCGAAGAAACGCTGGTTGAAAAAGCCGACGCATTGATCACCGATCATGGTTTAAAGGCTGAGTTTCTGCCGATCAGTTACATTCCTGACGGATTCATCAGTTACGACGCCCTCAGCGGACACGACATCGTCCGCGACGAAAGCTTCGGACACCGCACCGGTATGCCACGCTACGATGGTATGGACATTGACATTGAAGAAGTCGATCTGTTCTTCGTCTACCCTTGGCCTGGCGAGCAAGAAATGATGCTCAAACTCTTCGACGCCGTCGCAGGCGAAGGTGCGATCCTAGTTGCCTACTACAGTGACCGCGACCTCTGCCTCTATCGTAAACTCGACGACGAGACATACTAAAACCAAAATCGCTCCATTATAATATAGGCCCGCGCACCGCCTATTTTTCCGTGTCGCGCCCGTGCATTGATAAGAGAAGGTCCTTACATTTACGACCGAGCGAAACAAAGATGGGGAAACAAATGCCCCCTGATCCTAGGCTGATCAGAATTAAGTTATAAGCGGTCTTGATCCTACTTGAAACACAGAGTACGAGCACTTGAGGATTAAAGCCTCGAAAATAAATCTATAGTGATGGCATTAGGCCAACTATGAAGATGGTTGTCCTTCGCGATACCAGCAACACAAACGATGTCGTGAGTATATCCATTTGATGACCACTTCGCTGCATCTCGCATCCAAGTCAGGAATTCCTGAGTGGAATACAAATAATTTAAGTCGATGATCGAATTATTGGCTAACTTGCCGACAATATGACGCTCTATTGCCACCAGTTCAGCTTCAAGGCGCTGCCTTTGTTGTGCATTCAAATCCTGCTTCAACTGTGTAAGCAATACAGTCGGCTCCACCTTGGCCCCTACGGAGAACTCCAATAATATACCATCCAAGTAGTTCATCAATTCAGTTGCCGACTCAGTATCCTCTTCATGCAGTGCCAATATCGCAAAGTGTACTGCAGCACAAATCATGACATCGATCTCTTCGTCTTGAATAAACTCCTCAGAATTTACAGCCCCGGTATGAGAGCCTGTAAATTGCTGCTCAGCGTTATAGGACGCGCAACCAACTAAAAAAAACAATGAGAGCAGAGAAAACAGTGGGGTATAGATTTTCATCATAACGACTATTTATGTAAAAAAATCGCTAAAATTCAACAGAAAAGGCTTTTTTTCCGAATAGCGCTAGTTTGTGCAAGTAAAATCAGGGTTAACCCTGAGCTACCAAAAGCCAGCACTGCATGGGTAGCATTATATTCTTTTTCAGGCTAAAAATTGAACGTTTTTACCAAAATTAAATCACGTACCACAGAGCGAAGCTTCCCACTTAAGGAGACTTCCATTAAAAGGGACGATGGCACCGTATTCGCATCCAAACTTGGCTACGAGGCACGAATGGCATCGTAATCGAAGGCGCTCTCGAATGACTTAACGACGCCCCTCGCGAGGTGACTTTCTACTATACTTATCGGCCTTTGACTTTAGCTCGCGACGGGTACGCCGGCTGACAGTGAGCTCACGCTTCTTTTGACGCTGGCTCAATTTCTCCAACTCGAAATCAAGCTTGAGATAATTGATAAAACGCTCACGGCTCAAAATGCCCGCTTCCATCGCCCCCTGAATCGCACAACCCTTATCCGAGCGATGTTTACAATCATGAAATTTACATTCGGTCGCGACTTCATCGAAATCACGAAAGCTTTCTTTCAACGTTTTTGCATCGGTCCACACCTGCACCTCACGAATCCCGGGATTGTCGATCAACATCCCGCCCGCTTTGAGTGGTAGGAGCTCGCGCGCGGTCGTCGTGTGCATGCCTTTACCCGTCACGCCATTGACCTCCCCCGTCCACAGCCAATCCTGACCTATCAATTGATTAATCAAGGAAGACTTCCCCACACCACTGGAGCCGATCAGAGCAATCGTTACCCCCGGCTCGAGATAACGCCGAATCGTAGCAACCCCTGAACTTTCAATAGCAGACGTTAAGATCACCTCAACCTCGGGATTAAGGGCCTCCAACGCATCTTTCGCCATCTGATTAATCTCATCAGGGTATAGATCGCTTTTATTCAATAGCACTACAGAGCGTGCGCCACTTCGCAGCATCACCGTAAAATAACGTTCCATGCGTCGCAGATTAAAATCCTGGCCCGCATCCGTGACCACAAAGACGACATTCACATTGGCCGCCATTACCTGCTCTTCAGTCCCTTTGCCCGGCGCTTTACGGGAGAGGCAAGTTTGCCGCTCCATGCGCGCTCGAATCACGGCTTGGTATTCATTGCCCTCATCGCCTATTTCTAGTGCGACCCAATCCCCCACCGCTGGTAGATCGGCGTCGGTCTCCGCCTCATGATAGACGGCGCCGCCGAGAGCGACTTCCATCTCTTCGCGATCTTCCAGTACGGCACCATAGGATATTTTATTATCGCGAATCAAGCGCGCCGGCACCCAGCCCTTCTCGCGATATTGTTCGAACTCGGCTTCAAAGCACTTGTTCCATCCTAGGTCGTTTAATGTCATGTGCGGCTGAAGCTAAGGAGATTTCTCAGAGAGTTAACCACAAAATCACAGAAAGCGTGCAAGTTAGGAATATGGCTAGATCAGGGCTGGGTACGGGGTTCAATCCTTGATCAAATTTCACTGCACTCAAACGCAGATTGCGACCATCAATCTAGTAGCGATCCAACCCTTCGAATTCAGCATACAACACCTTCCACTCTGCATCTAGACTAGTGATGCAAATCGGTTGCACTGCACGATTATACCAATACTGCGCATCGCACTCGTCACCCTGCACGCGATGGAGATAGGCATGCACCCACGCTGCTTCGGCAGTCACCATATTTTCCACCATGCCATGCGCTTTCGCCCAATCGCCCTGCTGCTCTGCCTCAAGCGCGAGTAAATAGATGTTTTTGTCCTCCATCATAGTTTGATTTGTCGCGATCGTACTCGATAGCAACCCTGAAACGACCATCCAAAGCGATGAACCAAACACTTCTTAAAATCCGAAGACACTCCGTAGCAACGTCCAAATACTACTCGGTGGCGGGGGTGAATCACTGGGACGACTATTTTCAAACGCCTCAGCCTCTGCACTTTGAGTTATCTGGCTCGGTTCATAGCTAAGCTCGAGGCGATAATCGATAATCGTAGGGCGCTGTAGCACTGCCGCTTCAACGGTCTTGGTCAGTTGAGCAAGATAATCCTCACCAGTAGATTGTAATAAGATCGGACCGAAATAATAACTCAACTGCGCATGCTCGTAGATCACATACCAACCAGTATCAAGCTCCGCGGGGTCCGCCTTCAGCTCCCCCGGAAAACGCTGATCAAAACTGGCTTTCGATAAAAACGAGGCATACGGGATCGCCGTTTCAGGGATCGCTCGAAGACCCCCTTGCCCTTGAGCAAAGAGGCTCGATGCGCGCAAGCAAAGCAGCAGCGCACACAGTGATATTAGCATCCGATTACCACCGATTTTATTAATCCAATTTAAATTCATAGTCATTCCTAATGGCTCCGTCCCCTGCAGCAGACCTCCGATCTATAGACCTGATGGTAAATTATCACCGTAGTCGCCATCGGTGTTGCCGGCAATCGTCTCACTATTGCTCGCAGCCGATTCCTGACTCTGTTGTTGCGAACTCGAACGCACAGGGGTGCTGACAATGCCATTCTGCGCCGGCGCCTGATCCGCGGTGGACATCGCCCCTCCGGGAAGGGAGGTGCTTACCCCTTTTGAGCGCTTCACTTCGACACTCTCGGCAGCATCACTACTGGTGGAACCAAAGCCAAAATCTTGGAAGTTACGACCGGATGGCATAGCACTACTCCCGCCGACTGAATTATTCGCCGCAGTTGACCCACTCTGCACGCCCACGGCAGCGCCGCTGCCGGACGTTCCGCCCGTAGGGTTGGCTTCAGCGATGCCAGGAGTCGATGTCGTGTCTGCCTTTGAACTAGCATCTGCGACGCCTTGCCCCCCGCCCACTGCGGTCGTTTCACTCAGATCTCGCTTCGAACTCATTTCCGCGTCAGCGGTTTTGGAGCTTTGCGTAGCCACTGAGTCTCCAGCGGTGGTTCCATCGATTTGGCTCAAATCACGTGACTGTTCAGGAGTTTCCGCTGCTTTACCGTTTGACGTATTTGCTTCTGTCTCGCCCAAAGCTGCGACATTCGCTGATGCTTGTCCTTGAGAAGCTGGTGTTGGCAAGCGGCCATCAAAAATATCGGGGTCAGGAGCAGCGCTCAACGTTTGCACTGTACCTGATATCAGGCACAGAACAACGAGAATAATTGGAGGTCGTCGTCTCATAGTTTCTCGGTGCAAATCACTTCGAACACTTTGGCACTTGCAGAGTTGAGCTTTAGGTCAAACTCAACCGTGCGATAGCCCTTGCGCGTGCCTCGTACTTTATAGACATCAGGAAACAAATTTAGATCCTTAGACTTAAAGCGCTCGGGGGCAAACACTCCGATAAGACTGACATACGTCTTTTTATTGGAAATAATTTGCAAGCTGACTTCCTTATTTTGCAGTGCCAACTCACTACGAATGCGCGACTCTTCTTCAACCTTACTGGGCGAAAGCGTACTCGGGCGACTCGCCATCGCATCATTAAAAAACTTCGCCACCAACGGATAACGCCCTTCACTTAAATACTTAGCCGCCGAGCTGATATTCTGAGTGTAGCGAATGTTGGCGAGGTAAAGGCTGGATGCTTTTTCCAGACCCGCGCGAGCTTCCTTCGACTCCGGAGCAAGGTCAACCGCCTCGCGGTAGGACTTACGCGCACTGTCATAGCTACCCGCTTTCAATGCATTGTAACCCTCGTCCAGCAATGTCTCTAAACGAGCGGCTTTAGCTTTTTTTTGCAATGCCACTAGGCGCTCATTCAGCTCTGGACTCGGACGAAGCGAGATTGCCTCCTGCAACGACGAAATAGCAGCGAGCCAATCGCCGGCAGCCTCCAACTGGTCGGCGCGCGCCAAAGCAGCCTGTAGCGCACGTGCTTGTTGCTGTGTTTCAATTGATCGACGCTCATTTAATAAATACGGGTTTTGCGGATGCTCCACCAGCAAGGCATTAAGTGCGGCCATCGCCTGATCAAGTTCGCCAGCGGCTTCAAGCGCATGAAACGCCCGCACCTCAGCACCGATGCCATCAAGCGCTGTCACCATAGCAAGCCCATCCGTCGCAGCACGGTTATCTGAATCGATTTGCAAAACCTCCTGATACGCAATGCGCGCCGCTGTAAAATCCAAAGCATCAAGCGCAATAGCTGCGGCTTCGAGCAAACCACCGACTTGCTGAATCGCACGCCCTTCCAGCTCCGCCAAGATACCACCGGCCATTTCGAATCGATCGATGCTGGTCGGATACTCCCTCGCAGTCAGCTCGCGTAAGCCTGTATTATAAGTATCGACTGCTTCGCGGTAGGTATTTGCGAAGCTGGCCTGTAAGTACTCCAAATCTTTTAGCTGCGCATAGGTTGTCTCGTTGAGCGCACGCGCAGTTTCGGCAATCGTTAACGCATTGAGCTGATTTTCAGCAGCAGTCACCACCGCCGTGTAATATTTCTGCGCCTTGTCCAGTTTCCCAGCAGACAGTGCATCGCGCGCCTTGCCAGCATCTTCATCCAACTCAGCAATGAAATTGAGCGACACATCGCCCTTACGGAGCGCCGCGGCTAAATCGTCGGCCAATAAATTTTCGGCTTTCTCGGCAAGCTGCCGCAGATCGAAGTCGGCCAGATCGGTAGCAGATGCGGCGGCATGAACAGCCACACCATCCGCTGCAATCGGAGCGGAATCACTCCCTCGAGAGAGTAGTAAAACGATGACAGGGACCACCATTAGGGCAAATAAAACGACGGCGACAATAATGACTGGCTTCTTGTTATGGCTCATAAGATCTATCAATATGAATGACTAATTTAGAAGACAGCACGCCATCCACAAAAATGCGACGTGAAAAAAATGAGTTTAGAGCAAATCTATCGCCGCTTCTTGCTTGCATGGCAGTTTAAAAAAAACACCCTTTCGGCAATTTATGCCAAAACGCACCGACATTCAGACTATTCTCATCATTGGTTCCGGCCCAATCGTTATCGGCCAAGCCTGTGAATTTGACTATTCCGGCACTCAGGCCTGTAAAGCGCTCCGCGAAGAAGGCTACAAGGTCGTCCTCGTGAATAGCAATCCGGCCACGATCATGACCGACCCCGAGTTCGCCGATGTCACTTACATCGAGCCACTCACAGTGGACGCCCTCGAAAAGATCATCGACAAAGAACGCCCGGACGCCCTCTTACCGACGCTTGGTGGTCAAACCGGTCTCAATTTATCGATGGACCTGCACGAAGCTGGCATCCTGAAGAAATATGGCGTACAAATGATCGGTGCGAATCCGGCTGCAATTGAAAAAGGCGAGGCGCGCGATATTTTTAAGCAGGCGATGCTCAAGATCGGTCTCGACGTGGCTCGCTCGGAAACCGTGCATACATTGGCCGAAGCGCTCGAAGCAATCGACCGCACGATCGGCGACTTTCCAATCATTATTCGCCCTAGCTTTACGCTAGGTGGTTCTGGTGGCGGCATCGCCTACAACCGCGAGGAATACGAGAAGATGGTGCAAAACGGCCTCGACCTCTCGCCTACCACTGAAGTGCTCGTCGAAGAGTGCCTGCTCGGTTGGAAAGAGTACGAGATGGAGATCATGCGTGACCACAAGGATCAATGCGTGGTCATCTGCTCGATTGAAAATTTCGACCCAATGGGCGTCCATACCGGTGACTCGATCACTGTCGCCCCAGCAATGACGCTCACAGATAAAGAGTACCAACTGATGCGTGATGCGTCGTTTGCATGTATTCGTGAAGTGGGCGTGGAGACCGGCGGCTCAAATATCCAATTCTCCGTGAACCCTGCCAATGGGCGCATGGTCGTGATCGAGATGAACCCGCGCGTCTCTCGCTCTTCCGCACTCGCATCTAAAGCGACAGGTTTTCCCATCGCAAAGATCGCAGCAAAGCTCGCAGTTGGCTATAGCCTCGACGAGCTTCAGAATGATATCACTCGTGAAACACCCGCGAGCTTCGAGCCGACGATCGACTATGTCGTCACCAAGATTCCGCGCTTCACCTTTGAGAAATTTATCGGCGCGGACACGACCCTAACATCTGCGATGAAGTCGGTGGGTGAAGCAATGGCTATTGGCCGCACTTTTAAGGAATCCTTCCAAAAGGCACTTCGCTCGCTCGAAATCGGCGCCAAGGGCTTGGTCGGACCGGCGAAATTTGCAGAAAAGATCACCGATATGCAGGCCATACGCCAAGGCATCTCGATTCCGACCTGCGAGCGTGTCTTCTGGTTGCGCCACGCATTACTCAACGGTATGACCGACGAAGAAATCTTTGACGCATGCGCGCTCGACCCATGGTTCATTGATCAGCTTCGTCAAATCGTCGACATCGAAAATGACCTGCGCGCTGTCAGCCTAGCAAAACTTGACAATGACCTAATGAAGACCGCCAAGGAAGCGGGCTTCAGCGACTCGCTGATTGCAGATCTGGTCAACTCAAACCGTCAAGCTGTGCGCAAGCGCCGTGAGAAGCTTGGCGTGATGACCAACTTCCGCCTAGTCGACACCTGTGCGGCTGAGTTCGAAGCACTCACTCCCTACTACTATTCTTCCTACGGCACAGAAAACGAAATTTCCAAGAGTGATAAGAAGAAGATCATGATCTTGGGCGGTGGCCCAAATCGTATCGGACAAGGTATTGAATTTGACTACTGCTGTGTGCATGCCTCCTTCGCGCTGCGTGAAGCCGGCTACGAAACCATCATGGTCAACTCGAATCCAGAAACCGTTTCGACCGACTATGACACCTCCGACAAGCTGTTCTTCGAGCCGCTTACCCTTGAAGACGTCCTCGAAATTTACACACAAACCGGCTGCGACGGGGTGATCGTTCAATTCGGTGGCCAAACACCACTCAACCTCGCGACTGAGCTCGAAGCACACGGAGTCAACATCATCGGCACCTCTCCTTCGATGATCGATGCAGCTGAAGACCGCGACCAATTCCGCGACATCCTGAGCCGAATTGACCTCAAGCAACCAGAGAACCGTATCGCCAACTCGCAAGAAGAAGCCTACGAACTCGCTGGTGAAATTGGCTTCCCGATCCTACTTCGCCCATCTTTCGTCCTCGGTGGTCGCGGCATGTTCATCGTCTATGATATGGACGAGATGAAGCAGATCATCCGTGAGGTATTCGATGTCGCACCGGGCACACCCGTACTGCTCGACAAGTTTCTAGAAGATGCCTACGAGCTAGATGTAGATTGCATTTCCGATGGCGAAACAACAGTGATTGGTGGCATGCTCCAGCACGTCGAATTCGCTGGAGTGCACTCGGGCGACGCGGCAATGGTCATGCCTCCGCACACGCTCTCCGAAGCCATACTTGATAAAGTCCGCGTCGCCAGCTACGCGCTTGCGAAGGAACTCCAAGTAGTCGGTCTTATGAACGTCCAATACGCGATTAAAGACGACGAGCTTTACATCATTGAAGTCAATCCACGTGCTTCCCGCACCGTGCCATTCGTCTCCAAGGCGATCGGCGTGCCACTGGCGAAACTTGCATCGCGTATCATGGCTGGCGAAAAGCTCAAGGATCTCGGTTTCACCAAAGAAATCATTCCTCCATACTGGGCCGTCAAGGAATCCGTCTTCCCATTCAATCGCTTCCCAGGTGCTCCGATTATGCTAAGCCCAGAAATGCGCTCGACTGGTGAAGTGATGGGCCTCGACAAAGACCTCGGTGTTGCGTTCGCAAAGTCGCAAATGGCAGCAAAGCCAGCACTCCCTGATACTGGCGACGTCTTTATCAGCGTTAAAGACTCTGACAAGGAGCGCGCAGTAGAAATCGCCAAGGGTCTCAGCGCACTCGGCTTTGGCATCCTTGCCACAGTCGGTACCGGCAAGCTCTTTAAGGATAACGGCATCGAAGTCAAAAACGTCTGCCGCCTGAGTGAAGGACGTCCGAACGTGATTGATTTGATTAAGAACAATAAAGTTTCGCTGATCATTAACACCCCGCAAGGCACGGTTCCTCGTCAAAATGAGAACGAAATCCGCACCGAAGCCGTGAAGCACAACATCTGTATCATGACGACGATCTCCGCAGCCTCCGCAGCCGTCGACGGGATTAAGTCGATTCGAGAAAAAGGTTATGAAATCCGTTCTATTCAGAGTTACAGTCAAGAGGCCAATCCGCGCTAACTTGAGTATAAGTTAGAAGAGTGAAATTTGCTTCCACTCTTCACCTTTCGCTCTTCAATCAATGAATACAACTTCCATAATAGCCCTACTACACGGTCCGGATCAATCCGGATTAGTGGCGAAGGTCTCTGGTTGGATCTTTGATCGCAAGAGTAACATTCACCATGCCGATCAACATAAGGATCAGGAGGCTAACATCTTCTTTCAGCGTGTCGAATGGACGCCTTCGGGTCAAATCGACGAAGAGGCGGCAGCCTTCGAGAAATTTGCGCACGATGAGCTCGGCATGGCAGTCAAAGTCGCTAAATCGACCGACCGACCTAAAGTCGCGCTCTTTGTATCGAAGATCGACCACTGCTTCCACGATACCATCCTACGTTTTCGATCTGGAGAAATGGCCGGCGAGCTCGCTTGTATCATTTCCAACCACGAAGCGCTAAAGGCCGATGCCGAAATCTACGGCATTCCCTTTTACCACGTGCCAGTTAACAAAGACACAAAAGCAACCGCCGAAGCACGGCAACTAGAGATCGTGCATCAGCACAATACTCAACTTGTGGTCATGGCGCGCTATATGCAGGTACTCTCGGATGAGTTTTTAGCCAACGCGGCCTGCCCGGTAATTAACATCCACCACTCATTTTTACCCGCATTCGCCGGCGGTAAACCCTATCACCAAGCTCACACGCGCGGGGTAAAATTAATCGGCGCCACGGCGCACTACGCAACCGCTGATCTTGACGAAGGCCCCATCATTCACCAAGACGTTACTCGGATCAATCACCGCAACTCGGTGTCTGATCTGATTCGCAAAGGCAAAGACCTCGAGAAATCTGTCTTCGCCCAAGCGATTCGCCTCCACCTCGATAACCGCATCCTCGTCTACCACAACAAAACTGTGGTCTTCGACTAGGCAGCTACGTTGCTGTTTGCAGTTGTCAGTTGCTGGCTGCCTCTCCCCCACTTTCTTCCTCCCCGCTTCTCAAAATTTCACCCACCCTTCTTTCAACTTTTTAAAACCATGAATCATCCACAGAAAAAGAAACGTAACGATCCACTGATGCCAGAAGACAATGTAGTTGACGAGCGACACCTAGTCGACCTCGAAGACTCGGCAGAGATTTCTTTCGAAGATCGTGTCAATGTTTACTGGATGGAAAACAAGAGCTTTATCGCCGGTTGCATTACAGTGCTACTACTTGTGGTCGTCGGCTACCAGAGCATGCGTATCTTCAAGGATCGCGCTGAAGCGGCGCTGCAGTCAGAATATGCCACAGCTGATTCGGACGAAACACTCGCTGAATTCGCAACTGATAATAGCAGCAAACAAATCGGTGGATTTGCTGCCCTCAGTACTGCAGACATCGCGTATTCAGACGAAGACTACACGAAAGCACTAGAATTCTACACGCTCGCTGCCGCTGCACTTAAAGAGCCGACGCTCGCGGGCCGCGCCCAACTGGGTCTTGCCTTTGCCAATTACCAAAGCGGCAACACTGCAGAAGGCCTTGCCAAACTCAACGCAATCACAGCTGACAGTAACTTGGCCGAAGCCACACGCGCCGAAGCTGCTTACCACTTAGCAATCGAAGCAGACTCAGCTGGTAATTCCGCTGAATTTGAGAGTTTCGCCGCACAGATTAACAACTCTCCAATGGCGGGCCAATGGCAAGAACGTCTCAGCTACTATCAACAGCAAACGCAGTAGACTGTTAGAAAATTAATTCCCTAACAGCACAGCTCTTGGTAGCTGTGCTTTTTTGTAAAATTGAGCCCTATTTTTACGCCTTAAATATTCATTGTCCTTCATTCGCTATTTAAGAAACTTCGCCCTAATAAAGTGCCACATCTAGTGTGGAGCTCGCTAAGTTAGTGTATTTATAAACCACAGATGAACACGGATATTCTGAATGAAACGAACTATTAAATCCGTGTGCATCGGTGTCCATCCGTGGTTCTAAAAGGCATTGAATCAGACATTTACCGAACAGTTAGAGCTATTTATATAGCACCGTCCCATATCCCTTCGAAGGTCTCGTTATAATGGTGCGAATTTAGCGTACTTCACACTAGGTTTAACAGACTTATTGACAGCTAGGCTGTAGCATGCACAACAACACACGCGCTGTCCGATTATCCGCTATGACTCAATTATGCGGAGGCAGGGCATTCATCTCATCCAGAAAAATATCGCTTTATTATGAGCACAATCATCACAGACATCCGCGCCCGCGAAATCATTGACTCGCGTGGCAATCCTACTGTTGAAGTCGACGTCGAACTCGAGTCCGGCATCGTTGGCCGCGCTGCCGTCCCTTCCGGTGCATCCACCGGTGAGCACGAAGCTGTTGAGCTTCGCGACGGCGACAAAGCTCGCTACCTTGGCAAGGGCGTCCTCAAAGCTGTTGAGAACGTCGACAGCCTTATCGCTCCTGAACTCATCGGCTTCGATGCTTGCGACCAGCTGACGATCGACAAGATCATGCTCGAACTCGATGGCACTGCCAATAAGGGCAAGCTCGGTGCCAATGCGATGCTCGGTGTCTCGCTTGCAGTCGCGCATGCAGCAGCCGACGCACTTGGTCTTCCTCTTTACAAATACATCGGCGGCCCCAACGCAAAGGTGCTGCCAGTACCGATGATGAATGTCATCAACGGTGGTTCACACTCTGATGCGCCGATCGCGTTCCAAGAGTTCATGATCCGCCCAATCGGTGCAGCGACATTCAGCGAAGCGATTCGTATGGGAGCAGAGTGTTTCCATAGCCTCAAGAAAGTGCTGCATGACCGTGGCCTCAGCACCGCGGTGGGTGACGAAGGTGGTTTCGCTCCCAAGTTTGACGGCACTGAAGATGCACTCGACACATTGACTAAAGCAGTTGAAGCAGCTGGCTACAAGGTCGGCAGCGACATCACATTCGCACTCGATTGCGCTGCCTCTGAGTTCTTCGAAAATGGTGTCTACGACTACGCTAAGTTCGAAGGCGAAGGCGGCGCCAAGCGCAACTCCGCAGAGCAAGCTGCTTATCTACAAGAGCTTTCCGAAAAATACCCAATCGATTCCATCGAAGACGGTTGCGACGAAAACGACTGGGATGGTTGGAAGGCTCTCACTGACGCAATCGGCGACAAGGTTCAACTCGTCGGCGACGATCTATTCGTCACCAACGTTAAGTTCCTACAGAAGGGCATCGATCTCGGCGTAGCCAACTCGATTCTGGTTAAGGTCAACCAAATCGGCACGCTCACTGAAACACTCGAAGCAATCGAACTCGGTAAGGCAAACGGCTACAACTCGGTCATCTCTCACCGTTCCGGTGAAACCGAAGACGTTACCATCGCCGATATCGCAGTTGCGACGAATGCTGGGCAAATCAAGACAGGTTCCATGAGTCGCTCCGATCGTATCGCGAAATACAACCAACTTCTTCGTATTGAAGAAGAGCTGGGCGAAAACGCGGTTTACGCTGGCACACTGTAAGCACCCCTTACATCGAATTACCACCAAGCCCGACGGTTCTCCGTCGGGCTTTTTCGTGGCCGATCTCGTCCATGAGTGGCTAAAAAAGCCGTCTACCATGGACTCCTACGCACTGAATCACCACAATCATCACCCACAAATTGCTCGCTTCAATTTTTTAAATACATATGGGTTACTCAACATTCTTAGAAATCATGACCTTAAAAGAAAAACAAGATGCGCTGGTCGAAGAGATCACCTTGATTCCGGACGCCTACGAACGGCTTGGTTATATCGTCGATCGTGGCAAAAAAGCTGCAGGGCTAACCAAAGACCTGCGTATTGATAGCTTCAAAATTGAAGGCTGTATGTCGCAGCTCTGGGTAGTGCCGGCATTTAACGGTGATTTGTGCTCGTTTCGCTCTGAGTCTGACTCAGCAATTGTCAAAGGAATCGCTGAACTACTGTGCAACTTTTACAGCGATGCAACGCCTGAAGAAATCATTGCCGCCGATGCTGAATTTCTGGGAGAAGTTGGCATCACGCAGCACCTCTCCCCAAATCGGCGCAATGGCTTGAGCCGTATCGTCGAGTCGATCAAACGGTTCGCACAATCCTGCCTAGCAGACTCCTAATTCCTTCGTCATCTCAAGTATCTAGTCTCAACTATTCCTGCTGAAGTCTAAGCAATGGTCGCCCCACTCTATGACGCACACAACCATATGGCTGACCCGGCCCTGCGGGCCCATGCAGCAGCGATCGAGCCTTGCCTGCGCGCCATCGACTTAGAGTACGGGGTGGTTAACGGCACCTCTCCCAGCGATTGGCCGGCAGTTATGAGTCTGGCAAGATCAGAGCCACACATGATTCCCGCCATCGGCCTGCACCCATGGGAAGTGAACGAAGCACCAACTGACTGGCAGGCACAATTCCTAGAAGCGCTCGCTAGTGGTGCTAGAGCCATTGGCGAGGTGGGCCTAGATCAATGGATCGAAGGCTACGACCTCGAACGTCAACAAGCTGCTTTTTGCTGGCAACTCAAGCAAGCGACTCAACGCAATCTGCCAGTCTCGATTCACTGCCTTAAAGCGATCGGCCCGCTAATGGAGACACTACACCGCGAGCCACTGCCCGCGCGTGGCTTTCACCTCCACGCCTATAATGGTCCAGTCGAATTGATCCCTAAGTTGGTAGAGCTTGGTGCCTATTTTTCGTTCAACGCCGGACAACTCAAAACCGTAATATCGAAAGCGCCTACACGAATTTGCGCCGTACCAGCAGAGCGACTACTCATCGAAACCGATGCGCCCGAGATGCTACCAGCAACAGGACTGAGAAGCTTCGATCTTCCAAATACGGTCCACGGAGACGCACTCACACACCCAGCCACTCTAATTGATGGCTATACCGCTATTGCAGATCTGCGCGCCACACCAATCGAATCTCTGAGACAGCAAGTAGCCAGTAATTTCGAACGCTATTTCCTTAATTAGGTACGCCATGGAAGACCTTCAACTACAGCAAATGCCAAACGTCACTCGGCGCCAGTTATTCATACGCGGACTTTATTCCCAGTGTCCCAATTGCGGCCAAGCTAAGCTATTTAAGACCCATCTACGCATCCATCGCTACTGCCCAAAATGCGGCATGCAAATCGAGCGCGGCGACGGCTACTATCTCGGCCCGCTTTCGATCAATTACTCGATCACGGTCTTTACCTTTGTGCTACCGAGCCTACTACTCGGCTTCTTCGATTACATAACCATCAAGCTCGCCTTAGTCGTTGCCTTCACTGGAGCCCTATTACTACCAGTGCTGCTCTACCGCTTCAGCTGGAGCTGCTGGTTGATGATCTACTACATCTGCCTAGCTCAAGAGCTGCATGCCAACCAGACTGAAGATTGCGACGATCTTTGTTTCGAGGAAGAGCGACGCACTCGCACGCAGCGGTGATTGATGCGCGTAATGACTACTCCTCAATCATTACTCGGCGCATTTGCGAATAGCCATTTTTCATCGAGCTATAAGGATCAAAGGCGCCGTCCTTAAGCTGCGAATAAGTGCGCATCAAAGTTGGGCTCTTCACCACGAAATTAGTCAGACTACTTGCGGTCCGTACTGCAGAGTCGTTAATCACGCTGTAAGGCTCTTTCAATGGATTGACTGCTCGGTCTCCCACCAAACCAAACAGATCCCGCACATTTGAAGGTCCCAATAGAGGCAGTACCAGATAAGGCCCCTCACCGATTCCCCAAGCTCCAAAGGCTTGCCCAATATCTTCAGATGGTAGCGGCTGCAGACCTTCAAAACGATTCGCGATAGGAAACACACCAGCCACGCCCAAGGTGGTGTTTACAGTAAAACGCTCCGTCTCAAGCCATGCGCCTTGCATGCGTCCTTGTAAAAGATTACCCACCAGGCGTGCCGGATAGCCTAAGTTCTTAAAAAAGTTTGAGGCGCCACGCTCCACGGGGTCTGGAGTCACCTTCTGATAGCCCTGGGCAATATGTTCCACCACATTCACATAGATAAAGTCATTGAACTTAAACGTCAGACGGTTCACTGACTCCAACGGGTCGCGCACCAATGTCGGTTCTTCTTCAAAATCGCCATACAGTTCTTCCTCTGTGAGAAAGTTGTACACGCCCTCTGCCAATCCAGCACTCGGGCTGACGAGAAGAATTAGCCCGAACCCACAATACTGCAGAAACAAGCGTTTATAATATGATTTTTGAGACATCTGTATCCTCCTGCTTTAAAAGTTTTTCTAATTTCTCAATTAATTGTGCGCCATTGCCCTTTCGAAAGTGATCATCAAACTGCTGACGGTAATTCGACACGATGCTGATATCCTCAGCCACAATATCGTAGATCTGCCAGCCTTTTTCTAGGCGACCAAAACGATATAATACATTGAGTGAATTACCTCCTGCGAAATTAATCACAACAGGTATTTCAATACGCTTGTTAGTGACTTCAACCACCTCACCACAAAGTACGACTGGTCGCGCTTGACCTTCTAAACCTTCCACAAAGCTCTTCACTATCAATCGGTCGATCAAATTACGTACCTGCACCTGCTGCTCGACTGTCAGCAGATTCCAATTACGCGACACAGAGCGACGTATAACCACTTCTAAGTCATAATTATTCTCCAGTATTTTACGCACTTCCGCCTGCTTCTGATTCAAACTATAAGCTGCGTAATCAGGCAAATAAATAACGTTCAAAGCCGCATCTATAGTCGCAGAAAGCTTTGCGGATTCATCTGCTTGCGCAGGCACGACCGCAGCAAACAAAACAAAAATAGTACATAGACGTAAAAAAATCATTAATACGAGAATTCCTTATTTCTCAGCACTGTCAATACCACCTAAGGCAAAACGACTAATCAAATTTTCGATATCCAAAGCCGATTCCGTATCAACCACCCTATCGCCAGGCTCCAGCGGGAAGCCGGATCCACCAGGTGAAACACTCAAGTAACGGTCGCCGATCAATCCCGCCGTCTTCACTGAGATGATGGTATCATCATCCAGCTCTAGGCTCTTCGGTAGTTCCAGAGTTACGATGGAATAAAAATCATCATCTAATATGATCGATCGAACTGTGCCGACTCGTACTCCAGCGATCTCAACACGACTCCCTGCATTTACTCCGCTCGTATTACGAAACCGTGCCTCGAGCTCATAGCTGTCGTTCGCAAAGAAGCGCGCGCTGCCAACTTGAATAGCCAAGTACAATACTGCCACCAAACCAATGAGCACAAAACACCCAACTAAAAATTCAATTTTTCTATTATTCATACCTTGGTTTCTTGTTTGTTAATTGTCCCTTCACGCCCGTAATTGGCCTTGTTTAAAAAGCCCGATAAAGCTGACTCAGCATCGATCTCAAGTTCAGATGGCTTACCAAAAAATTTAATCACTCCCTCATCCAACCATGCTACATGGTCACTAATCTCAAATACCTCCGGGATATCGTGACTCACAAGTAAGGCGGTAAACCCAAAGCGCTCGCGATAATCAGCGATCATCTCAAATACGCTAAACTTACGTTCTGGGTCCAATCCAGTGGTCGGCTCATCAAATAACACGACCTGCGGATTAGTGATCAACGCTCGAGCCAAAGCGACTCGCTTCTTCATACCACCTGATAACTCACCTGGATAGCGCTGTGCTGAATCCGAAAGCTCTAGGTGGGCCAGCATCGCCTGCACACGGTCATTCACTTCAGACTGATTTAGCCAAGCCGCTTCCAATAAAGGCAAGGCCACATTCTCTGCCGCCGTCAGCGAATCGAACAACGCATTATTCTGAAACATATAGCTAAAAGTCACTGCCTCAGTGCCTTGTGCGCCACGCCGCGACTGCGCAATCGCCTGGCCATCCAACTCAATCAAGCCGGCATCTGGAATCAGTAAATTCGCAATGCATTTCAACAACACCGACTTACCGATACCACTCTTACCAATGATCGTGGTAACAGATGCACGAGGCACGTCTAAATGCACACCATCCAGCACACGCTTCTCCCCAAAGTACTTCTTCAGGCCCGTAATTTTCAAAAATACATCGTCCATCACAGCAAAAAGGATGTAATTAAATAATCTGTCGCGAGCACCGTGACGCTAGACCAAACCACGGCCCGCGTCGCAGATTCACTGACGCCACGGACACCGGGATACGATGCCTTACGGTGTGTATTAAACCCGCGATACGTACAGATCGCAATCGTGACCAAACCAAACACTAGGGATTTAATAAAACCACCCTGCACATCGACCCACGTCACACTCTGAAAAACTCGATTCCAATAGACGCCTGAGTCTACATGCAGCAGCACACAACCTGTGACGTAGCCTCCCCAAATACCAATCAGATCAAACACGGCTGTTAGCATCGGAAAACAGAGCAATGCCGCCAGCAACCGCGGTCCCACGAGGTAACCCTTGGGATCGATGCTCATCGTCTGTAAAGCGTCGATCTGCTCATCGTTGCGCTGTATTCCGAGCTCCGAGGCCATTGCAGAGCCGGCTTGGCCCACCACCATAAGCGCAGTCAGCACTGGGCCCAACTCACGAATCAGCGACAATGACACCGCAGTTCCGAGCGCCGCTTCACCGCCAAACTTTACCAGCGTATAATACAACTGCAAGCCCATCACCAAGCCGGTAAATAGGCCCACAATCGTCACAATGGGAAAGCAGCGTACACCAATCTCATGGGTTGCTATGAGTAATTTCGCAAACCGATGGCGCTGGCAAAAAAATCCACGCACTGCTCCTGCCCCAAACAAACTAATTTCTCCTAGTTCGTGGATAAAAATAAGCGTAGAGCGACCCAATGCAGTAATCATGAAAGTGTTGAGTTAGACAGAATAACAACCAATCGAATCTGGCACTATGGCATTATTTCAATTCAACTGAAAAGACGAAAATGCACGTTTTACAGATATTACCCCAACCAAAAAGGGCCAACCTACTGCACGACCTTCCGATCCCCATATATTATTCAAACAGACAGCTACACAGATCCGACTGGATACATTGTAGACAAAAACGACAAATTGCGTAAATTAATTACCTAAAGTCGAAATATCCGTCCCCTAAAGCAATCCTTCGGTTTGACAACTAGGCACAGTAGTAGCTTCTCTATCCACATGTCCAAACAAGGCGTCATTCTTCTAAACCTCGGTTCACCCGATTCTACTCAAGTCAGCGATGTGCGCAACTACCTCCGCGAGTTCCTCATGGACGGACGTGTGCTCGATGCGCCCTTCGCCATTCGCTGGTTTCTCGTTAATTGCCTGATCCTACCCAAGCGCCCCAAGCAATCAGCCGAGGCCTATGCCAGTATCTGGACAGATGCAGGCTCACCACTCATCCTTACTTCTCAAGCACAGCAAGCAGCCTTGCGCGAGCATACGGATCTACCAATCTCCCTCGGCATGCGCTATGCCAACCCGAGCACCGAAAGCGCACTACAAGAACTGCTCGACCAAGGAGTTGACGACCTATTGATCGTGCCCATGTACCCGCACTATGCGATGTCCAGCTACGAAACAGCCGTCGTGCACCTGATGGATTCTGTACGTAAGCTAAAGCCCGACTTAAAAACTACGCTGTTACCCCCCTTTTACCAGGAGCCTGGCTATATCGATTCCCTAGTCGAACGTGCCAAACCGTCTCTTGAAGACGGCAATTACGACAAATTGGTGTTTTCCTTCCATGGCATCCCGCAACGCCATCTAGTCAAAGGCGATCCTTCGCACAATCACTGTATGACGACGCCGGACTGCTGTAATACCTGCCACCCCGCACACGCTACCTGCTACCGTCACCAGTGTGCCATGACCGTTGAAAAATTCGTCGCTGCAATGGGGATTCCTAAAGAAAAATACATGATCACCTTTCAGTCGCGCCTAGGTCGTGAGCCATGGCTGCAACCCTACACTGACAAGACCTTAGAGCAACTCGCCGAAGAGGGCCACAAACGCGTCAAAGTTATTTGCGCCTCATTCACTGCAGACTGCCTCGAAACACTCGAAGAAATCGCTGAAGAAGGGCGCGAAATTTTCTTTGAGGCAGGTGGAGAAGACTTGGAGCAAATTCCCTGCGTCAATGAGCATCCGCGCTTCATTCAATTTCTAAGTGACCAAATCAAAGCATGGCAGGACGGTGCATTCGCCACCGCGCACGCCACTCCGCCGGCCTACGTCGCTAAATAGGCGAGCGCCCGCAATCGCCATCCACACCCCAAATTAATGCTTCAGGAAATTGCATTCTCAGCCCGTGAAGCGATGGCAGTTGGCACCTCTTTTTACCTTGGTGCATTGTTTTTTGGTGTGGTCATGATTTTGCTGCGCAAGCCTTATCCTCGCGCGATCATGTTTGCGGTCCTCGCTGCTGGCTTCACCTGTCAAACGCTAGGTCTGAACCTACGAGGGGCAGAGATCAAAGGATGCCCGCTCGGCAACATCTTCGAAATCTCTCAGTTCATTGTATGGTCACTCGTACTTCTCTATTTTATCATCGGTCCTGCTTTTAGATTACGCCTTCTCGGTTTGTTTACCGCTGGGCTCGCTGGCTTACTCTCCAGCATCGCGCTGCTCATTCCAGCTTGGGATGGTAGCTACCCCGCTGGAATCTTCGGCGGCAATCCCTGGATCGAACTACATGCTGCACTCGCGATTTTCAGCTACGGGATCTTCGCCATTGTCGCACTCGTCTCGGCGATGTTTCTGATCCAGCAGCGCGGCCTTAAAAAAAAGCAATTTAAAGGTGTTTACCAGCACCTGCCCTCTGTCCAGCAGCTCGACATCATGGCCAAACGACTGCTCATTACTGGAGTGCTGGTGCTCAGCGCTGCCCTGTTATTTGGCGCAGTCTTTTGGATCAATCACCCTGAGCGCGTGCCTGTCTTCAAGCTATCCGTCACCTGTCTTGTCTGGGCAGGGTATCTCGCCGTTATGGTGCTACGGCTTCAGCAGCGCTTAGTCACTCGCCATCACGCGCTAGCCTCCATTGCCCTCTTTATCTTTGCACTCGCTTCACTCTGGCCCGTGCAATCCGCACGCGAAACTGATCCACTCGACGAGCCTGCAGCCCTCCTGGCACCGGAATGAGCGAAGTATTGCAGTCACTCTTCGTGCTGGGCAGCACGCATCATGAGGCGCCACTGGAAGTGCGTGAGCGTATGGCAATCACACCTGCCATTGCCGCGGCGCTGCGGCAAGAGCTAAACGAGCTGGAAGGCGTCCGTGAATGCCTTGTTGTCAATACTTGCAACCGACTCGAAGTCTACGGGCTCGCTAATTCTAAAAACATCGAAACCATTGTGCGCGACCAGCTCTGCACCCACAGCGGGGTTAGCCGCGCACTTCTCGACGCACACTCCTTTTGGCATACCAACCTCGATGTTCTGCAACACGCCCTCGAGGTTTCTACTGGACTAGATTCTCAGATGATTGGCGAAACCGACATCCTGGGCCAAATGAAAAATGCTTATGCCGATGCCCGTGCAGCTCAGTGCACTGGAGTGGTGCTCAATCGTCTGTTCGAGAAAAGCTTTCAAGCGGCTAAATCAGCCCGCACACAAACCAGAATCACGCGTGGACAAGTCAGCATCGGCAATGTCGCAGTGGATCTAGCCAGTCGTATCTTCGGTCATCTGCGCGATAGTCGTGTGCTACTTCTTGGTAGTGGTGACGTCGCAGAAAAAACTGCTCAATCTCTCAAAAGCCGCGGTGTTGCCGATATTACAGTCGCCAGTCGCACCTTTGAGAATTCACACGCGCTGGCACACAGACTGGGCGGGGCAGCCATCGAGTTAAGCGACTTTTCTGCACAGTTAAAACGCTTTGATATTGTCATCAGCTCCACAACCGCGCCGAACATGTTGATCGAACGGGCAATGATTGCCAGTGCCATCAAGCAGCGTCCAGACCGACCATTTTTCTTAATAGATGTCGCGCTTCCTCGAGATATTGACCCGACTGCCGATTCTCTAGAAAACGTTTATCTCTACAATCTCGACGACCTCTCAGCAATCGCCAACGAAAATCTTGAGCTTCGCAAAGCCGAAATCGAACAGGCACGAACCATCTTGAAAGGACACGCCTGGAATCTTTGGCTGCAACTTCGCCGCCGCACTATCATGGCCGAGCATTAGCGTTTGCGAGAAAAGCTGACTGGATCATTCCAATGCAAATAGATGCTTACTCGCCGCTTCCGAAGCTCTGCCCCATCATCATCATACCCATCAGTGGCATCATCGCTCCCTTTAGGCTCTGATCGAATTGCTCTTGAGTCTCAGCTGACGCGATCTGTGTTAGCACTCCGTCGACCATAGTTAAAACACCCATGATCTGTGGTTTTTGCGCTGCCATTTGATCGGCCGAAATGGCTTCTAAATTCGCAGTCGATTCAGCAATCCCCGCTGCCCATTGATTGGCCATGTCGACAGGCACCCAGCGTTCCTCAACTTTAGTAAAAACGTGCTCAGTAGCGGCTTGCCCTGGCACCACTGCCGATAGCGTTGCCTGTAATTCATCCGCTGCCACCACAGTCACTTGTGTATTTAAAAAGTCCGATAGCGGCGATGCCTCGCCCGCCAACTGAGCGAGTGACTCAGAATATTGCGCTAATTTTGAAACTGTCGTATTACAAAAGTTCTGGCCGTCAAAATTTTGCAAGCCTGTAGAAGATGCCAAATCACAAGTTGCAATAGTCTTCACCAAACCAACCAAGGCAGGCATCGTGGCATCTATTTGCTGCAGTTTCTCAGCACTGGCCTCAGCCAAAAAAGATGAATTCAGAATAAATGCCTTTTGTTGATCGGCGACGTTAGCCAAACGTGCGAGCAATGCAAAACATGTATCATATACTTCAGGGTCCACCTTAGTGCCGGCAAGCTTAGCCAGCCCCGTCACATCTCCTTGATAGCTAAGGGGCATCGCCTCCCAAAGAATGCCGCCATTTCCTTTAGCAAATTCAGTGATCACAGCTTGAATCGCAGCATCTGGAGCATCTGGCAACGCAGACGCACCTGTTGATTGTTTATCACACGCTGCTAGAGTTATTGCACTCAGCACAAGACCAAATGTTATACCATTTTTAAATATCATATCGTTTTTTAGATTAAATCGAATTGTTAGCTTTCGCTAATCATTATGTCAAAACAAACGACAAAAAAAGGCGTCACAAGTAAGAATTCGGCGGCGGAGGACGCATTCTTTAAATCAATCATGACCCGTAGATTTATCCTCTAACTCACGGTTGATGAGCCCCTGCTCTTCAATGAAATCCTGAAGTATCAGTGCCGCTGCGCGCGAATCAATCTCACCACTGCGGCGGTCGATTTTTTTCTTTTGTCCCTTCAATCCCTGCTCAACAGAATGGCTCGACAAGCGTTCATCGATCCGATGTACCGGCAAACGAAAACGTTTCTCGATTGCTTCGATAAAGACATCGACCTCCTTCGCCTTAAAACCAATGCTGCCGTTCATATTCAGCGGATAGCCACAGACAATCATTTGGATGCCACGCTGCTCAATCATAGCTTCAATATGCTGCAGCCGAGCTTTTTTCGAAGCGGCCACAGCAGCAGGAAGCGGCACAGCAATCCCAACCTCGTCTGCATACGCAAGACCGATCCGCTTCTCCCCCCAATCTATGCCCAAGTAGTTCAAACTCGAATTAGATCAAATGCTTCAGTGCTTCCTTCGCCCCAATCGCCTGCACCAGTGACTTAATTTCTTGAGCCTTATCCTTATGGCACACCAAGGTCGCATCATTGGTCTTTACCACGATCAAATCGTCTACACCTAACAAGGCGACGAGATGTCCTTCGTCACGGCAAAAGACAATATTATTGGAAGCGCCTTGAAGTTCTGCGACACCACGCACGACATTACCCGACTCATCTGCGGGATAATGACGCTCGACTGCAGGCCACTCGCCCACATCGTCCCAATCAAAGCCAGACTCCACCATCACCACATTATCGGCTTTTTCGATGATCGCATAGTCCACAGATATTTTTTCTAGGTTCGGATAATGTGCTGCAAGTAATGGATCGATCGCATCACCTGCCGCCAAACCGGCATCAATCGCCTGCAATGAAGACCATAGGACCGGCGTGTTCTTCTTGAGCTCTGTAGTGATGGCAGCGACGGACCAAACGAACATGCCTGCATTCCAAAAATAATCACCCGAATCGAGATAACCTTGTGCAGTCTCTTGGTCTGGCTTTTCCACGAAGCGCTTCACATTAAAGACCTCACGGCCCGCAAATTGACCAAGGGCGTTGCCCTGTTGAATGTAGCCATAACCCGTCGCTGGAAACGCCGCAGTGATGCCAATGGTCGACAGCACAAGGTTGGATTCCGCAGCCTCAAACGCAGTTTCCAAGGTCGAGCGCAGCCCCGTCGCGTCATGAATCACCGCATCCGCAGGCAGCATCGCAAACGAAGCGTCTGCATTTTCACGCGCCACTAAGATCGTTGCGAGTCCAACTGCTGCTGCAGTATCTCGGCCGACAGGTTCACCAATTACCTTGGCAGGATCGAGCTCTGGACAGGCCTCTAGCACTGCCGCGCGCTGCTCGGCATTGGTAATCACAAAGACATCTTTTGCAGCTACTAGTCCTTTTAACCGATCGATTGTCTGGGCGAGCATCGCCTTATCCCCTACAATCGGGAGTAACTGCTTCGGACACGCTAGACGGCTCTCTGGCCAAAAACGTTCTCCGCGCCCGCCTGCCATGATCACTACATATCGATTTGTCATGCCGTTAAGCAGGCTCGAATACATCCTGATGGCAAGTCGATTGTACCGCCAAACAACTCGACCTCATTAAATTATGATGATGTAAAGTTCTCCATGTTACTTTCTTCATCCGACAAAGAAACGCTTCGCCAACAACTTTGTGACCTACAGCGTGCGACGCTCGAGGCCATTCTTAACGAACGCACCAAGCGCAGCACCGAGCAACTTACAGCCATTGCAGAAGCTACTGCTGCCGATGTGATCTACGCCATTGATACGATTGCAGATCAAGCGATCTTCAAGTGGTTTGAAGATAACTGGTTAGCAAAATGGCCGATACAAATAGTCATGGAAGGGCTGGATGATGCCCACACGTTATGCTTCCCGCTAGGCACAAGCATTGATCAAACAGTACTCAAATGCATCATTGATCCAATTGATGGGACCCGCGGCATTATGTATGACAAACGATCTGCCTGGATATTAGCGGGCATCGCACCTCAGCGCGGCACAGCAAATACACTTGCTGACATCGAGGTCAGTGCGATGACAGAAATTCCCACCTCACGCCAATGGCGAGCGGATCAATTGAGCGCGACACTTGGGGGTGGCGTGCAGTCGACTACGTTCGACGTACGCAAAAAATTCGAACAATCTCCTGCGGAGATTCGTCCGAGTGATGCCACTGACGTGCGCCATGCGTTTGGCACGCTTTGCCGCTTTTTCCCAGCAGGCAGTACACTAATCTCTCAAATCGAAGAACTTCTATGGGACACTCTCTACGGAGAATCCGACAACGGTACGCCACTTGTATTCAATGATCAATACATCTCCACAGGCGGACAATTCTATGAGATTCTGAGTGGGCATGACCGTTTCATCGCTGACATACGACCAATCGCCTTTCGTGTCCTAGATATCGAAGAAAATCTTTGCGCCCATCCATACGATGTATGCTGCGCGCTCATTCTTAAAGAAGCAGGCTGCGAGATCGAGCATCCGGACGGCAGCCCAATCAATTGCCCACTAGATACAACCAGCGCGGTCAATTGGGTCGCCTACGCCAACGAAGCCCTAGCCACTCATATCCGCCCAAGTTTACAATCGGTGCTACAGCGCTTGGCGCCTTAATTATTTCGCACTGCAGCACTAAGAAGGACGCCGCCACTAAAGCTACAAGGCCAGTCCAGTTATACTAACATCCACAGGCGCTGCAAAGAGAGCCGAAAGCATGACTGGATTAAGCCTAACTTTCGCCCAGTCCATCGCATCGTGGAGCTCACCATCAAAATACAGCTGACAGTGGATGCCCGCGAGAGAGTCACCTATTTTTTTAGTGCCTGAATACTTCATTTCGACCAAAATTGATTTTGTGCCATTAACAATCTCTGCCTTTCGGTAGACTTCTTCATAAGTCTCCGCATCCAAATAATGATACATTGTAATGGGTAACAAACCACGACTCATGATGACCTCACATGTGCGCCCCTGCCATCGTTCTTGGGGAAGTCGCTGCAAGAATTTTTTAATGCCTAACTTTAATGCCAATTCAGATTGGTAGGTCCACGCCAAATGCATCAATGAACTTTCGAAGAGAGCAACCTGCATAAAAAAATCGATGTTTCCAAGATTCACTTCTTGTGGCCACTCGTGCTTCAGCCAGCCTTGCTGCCCATCATAGCCCAATTGAACCTCCTTACCATTCAGCTCATATTTGGTTTTTAGTTTATATAAGTTTGGCCGTATCGCCATGAGATTCGCAGCAACTTTTGTGTCCTGATTTTTCGCGATACCTTTCAGTATGAACGAACTACAAGCTCCGTAGCCCGTCACTTCGAGGTGTCGCTCCAACACGTGCTCCAACGTATTAGCAGGAGCGGAAAATTGCTTCTCCTCTTGAAGGGCAGCCTGCGCGTCCGTTTCAGTCGCCTCAGCGACTTTCGGCCATACAGCACCTGCTTTCATGTCGGGCTCTTTACCCACGACACCTGAAGCTTGTCTCAGCATATAGTAGATGCCACCCAAACCACCACACACAACCAGCAACGCTGTCGCGATTCCCAAATAAACCGACCGCTTTAAAACTGGCTCACCCAGTATAAAAAAGTACTTTTCTTTAGGCATAAGAATAATTGTGTTTAGGGCATTTACCGCAAATCACCAACCGTCTTAATGGTTAGCCACCATTCTGCTCACGCTCCATCTCTGCAAGTTCTTCTTGGGCCTTTACAATACGTGCCTGTGCTTCTTGGATACGTTTAGCCCGCGCTTGAGATTCCTCGTAAGCTTTTCGCTTGGCCGCCAACTCAGCTTCGAGTCGAGCGGCTTCGCGCTCTGCTGCTGAGACATCCTCAGAGGTCGAATTACGCGCAATCTCATCACGCACTTTTTGCGCTTCTAATGCCTGAATCTCTTCCTCGAGCTTAGTCTGTGCATGTGCCTCTTGCTCGTATTCATATTGGCGCTGCGTCTCTGCAGCTGCGAGTTCTTCCTTGTTTTGATCATATGTTTTGCCTGCCATGCCGCCCAGTGCCGCACCAGCTGCAGCTCCCGCAGCAATATTAAGGTCACTGCCATCCCCTAATTGCGCACCAATGACGGCCCCCAGTATCGCACCAGTAGCCACGCCGATGTTACGGCCAGTATTGCCGCTATTAGTATTACAGCCGCTGGAAAAAAGCGCGACACAGAACAGAAGAGGGAGGAGTATAAACTTATGCATTATTCTAGTTTTACTGTATCGTATGGAAATTGCAATCTCGAGAATAAGTCACATTCTACATTAGATGATTTAATGACGAGCCGGCTATTACGGCCTTTAGCATTCACAGTTATCTAACTATACTTCTAATCCAGCGACCCGCCTCCGACTGACCACCTCAATAAAACTATGAACTTAAGAAACCCCGAACGCGGCCTGTTCTCTGTCAAAGGACTGATTTTTAGTCTTGGCCTAATTGCCTCTTTTATCTTCGTGGGTGTACTTTACGGCGGACTCATCCGCCCAGCCGCCAATAAGGCCGCACTGGCTCAAACATACGGACTTGAGGGCGAAAGCTCCAGCTACGGCATTTTTATTATTCTTAAAGATTACGAGCAACAAGTCTGCCTTTCTTTATTTGTCTGGGGCATTATGATTCTCGTCTACAAATTTATCATGGTGCACTCGGAGGCAAACACACTCACACGTTTTGCGCCTGACAATGAAGATACCCAAGCCGAAATTGATTTACTCTGCGGCGCGCGCAACATCAGCCGAGAACGGGCGGAAACACTCTCCCAGGCCATCGATCAGAAAAGTGAAAGCCCGGATTTAAAAAACAAACTCCTCCCCTACGTCATGGCGCGCGGGCTTGAACGCTATCATATGACTGGAAATGTGCCCGAGGCAACTGAGACTATCATGGGCCGGCTCGAGGTCGCTTCAGAGCAACAAGAAAGTGAGTTATCCATGCTACGCTATTTGGTTTGGGCGATTCCTTCGATCGGATTTATCGGCACTGTGCGGGGCATTGGTGTCGCATTGCACCGCGCCGACGAAGCATTACAAGGTGACATCTCAGGCGTCACCAATGCCCTCGGCGTAGCCTTTAACTCAACTTTGGTCGCACTCATCATCAGCATCATTCTGATGCTCCTCATTCATCTTTTGCAAGGGAGCCAAGAAGGACTCATCCTGCGCCTACAGACCTTCTGCCGCGAGCAAATCATCGATAAGCTCTTCGACCGTAATGAAGACGCACCCGAAATTGAAATTGAAAACTCTACGAGTGTACCGCTGGTAGACGAAGATACTTCTCGCAACTAAGCACTCCCTCTCCATTCAGTAATCATCCACCGATGAAACGACGAGACGCACAAAGCTCAGCACTGTCATTCATCGACTGTATTTGCTGTGGCTTCGGCGCCGTACTACTGCTCTTCATTCTGACAGCCAAAAGTCAGATCGTGGAAAGTCGCGAGACCGCGACCCAAGCCCTTGCTGCAGAACAGACAGTGCAACAAGCCATTGAGCAAGCTACCGCGAAACAAAAAGCACTCGATAAAGACATTGCTGCACTCGATCCACAACCTAAGGCTAACAGCACAACTCTCGCTCAATTAGCGGCCGAACAAACACGCCTTGCCAAAGCTGTTGAAGATCAATCTGATGCGCTTGCCGCACTCGACTCCGAAAGTAAGGACGTCGATGCCATCGCAGGGCTCAACCGTCCATCAGCCGATCAGAGCTACCTATCAGGACTGCGGCTACGCGGCCCGCGCGCTGTCATCTTGCTCGAGAGCTCTGGTAGTATGCTGGCTACGGATGCTCAAAGTGCTCTAGAAATTATTCGTAACGGCAGCGGCGCCACTGCCGAAAAATGGCTACGTGCCAAAGCGGCTGTGCGCGCCGTGATCGCCGCTATTCCACAAGGCACCAAGGTCGCAGTGTTTCACATGAATGAACGAACCAGCGCGCTCTCTGGATCGCCGAAAGATCCCTATATTGACCCCTACGAAAATGCCGCATTGCTTGCCACTTTGGAGCGCCTCGATACTCTCGAGGCCTCAGGTGGAAGTGACTTGACTAAAGCCCTACGTATTATCAGTGGAATTCAGCAAAGGCCTAGCAGCCTTTTGCTTATTAGCGACGGCTTACCCAGCGCCCCCAACCCCAGCCAACGTAGTCTTACGGAAGCCGACCGCGTAAAGCTCTTCAATGCCGCAATGGCCACGCGACCAAACTATCCATTCAATACGATTCTCTTGCCTTTTGACGGCGACCCCTCTGCAGCCGGTCTTTACTGGAAACTCAGTGCACGTACGAATGGCATCACACTCATTCCCGACAATGATTGGCCTACGCTCTAACCCACATCAAATCTTGTACCTGCCACTGCCAACATCCAATAGCACTCTGCGACTTCCGTATCTCAACGATTCGGAGGTGGCTTTAATGGCTATTCGTCTATGATCAAACGACGACAGATTGAGGTTTTCAGCCTCTCCTTCTTAGACTGCCTCTGTTGCGGCTTCGGTGCGATCCTGTTGTTGTTTATCCTCTCTATCGGGTCAGGTAAAGCCGGCGTCGACAGCGAAGTAGATGAGGCTGCCTTGCAAGCCATGCGCGCCCAGCTCGCAAAGCTTGAGGCGGACGTTGCCAACAAGGCTGTCCTCCTTGAAGCTCACATTAATCGCCAGCAAACCAAACAAGAGCGGCAGAGAATCTTATCCATGATTCAAACACTGGAATCTACTCTCGCGGACCTGCAACAAGAGTTCGACAGTAAACAGGCCAACTTTAGCACGAGTCAACAAGCCGCCGCAGAAGCCACCCGCATACTTAAAAGCTTCAAGCACCAAGACCTCCCACCCATCGGACTACCTGCCGATGCCACACACGTCGCCTTTATTATCGACACCTCGGGAAGCATGCGAAATCAGCTGACAAACCAATTGCATTACGGCGTCATCGAGCAAATCACCGAGCTACTCAATAATCTGCCCGAGGTTAAAAGTATTCAGTTTATCGATACCAGTGGCAACTACATGCTACGCGACCGCAGAGGCTTTTGGCTGCCCGATACAAAAGGTCTGCGCAATCAAGCGCTGAGTGCAGTACTCAACTATCCAACACTCAGTGTCAGTGACCCTGAACCAGGTGTACGCAAGGCATTCCGCGACTTAAAACCGATCCTAACTACCAACGACAAAATGAGTCTCTACGTAGTCGGCGATGACTTTCGCGGATCAACTCAAGGGTTTCTAATCAAGCTCGACCAGCTCAATCCACGCGACCCAAGCACCAAAAAACGCCCAGTCTCAGTGAGCGCCATCGGATTCCCCACCCTAACCAACCCTTTTCAGATTGGCACCCCACAGGGCAACACACGCTTCGCCAACATTATGCGAGAAATCGCCGAAGCTCACGACGGCGTATTAATCCTCAAACCGCGGATCTAAGTGCTTCAGCAGCATACTGGGGATTCTCCTTCTCGCTTAATGGTCCAGTCTGTTGGTGAGACCATGCGGACAAGGCAGGGATCGTCCCTCCCACAAGTGCCTAAAAAAAGCCCCACGTTCTGGTGGGGCTCTTCTAAATAATCCTGGTGCGGGTAGACGGAATCGAACCGACGACCTCTGCGTGGAAGGCAGATGTTTTACCTCTAAACTATACCCGCAATTATCGTTTTGCCTAACAATTTGCCTATTCGTTGCGCCATACACCATGAGGCAACGCAAGAGAAAGACTAAGATATACTGCACGGACAATCTATTTGTCTACGATACAGAAAATGGAACATTTGCAATTGAAGGGATTATCGACGGAAAACGAATACGCCAAAGAGCCAAGACTTTAGACGAGGCGAAGTTGAAGTGTCATGTATTCGAAGAAGCGAAACAGGATGTGAATGTTGCACGGACTACCTTAGACCAGAAGCAACTCAGAGACGCTGAAAGAGTCTTTGATATTCTACCGAATGGAATCAGCCTAGACCATGCAGTTGAGACATTTCTATGCAGTTATAATGTCATACACACTGATATCGAAGATGCTGTTTGGGATTTCATCAAGACAAAGGAGAACAGTGCTAAGAAGACATATGAGCAGACGAAGAGCATTTTGATGCGATTCGTCCGCTGGGCTGAGGGTAAGTCTCTGGAATCAATCACAAGTGACGACGCTGCTGACTTTCTCAAGACGGTCCCAGTTGGTTCATATAATCACTTTCTGCGCTATGGAAAAAGCTTATACCTGTGGGCCATCAGAAATCGTTTAGTCTCTGGCAACCCGTTCGCCCTGATTTGCCCCTTGGTGCGTCAGCATACTGAAGTCGGTGTTCTCTCATGTGACGAAGTGGAGGCCCTTCTGTGTGCATCTCGCAGCTTCCACGGAGGCGAACTTACTGCTTATGCTGCGATTACATTATTCGCCGGCTTGCGGCCGGATTCTGAGATGCGTCACCTGACTTGGGAGGCTATCAATTTGGAGGATGCTGAGATTAGAGTTACGATGGGCAAGACACGCATCCCTAGGACAGTAAGGATCTCGGATAACCTCGTCGAGTGGTTGAAAATATGCGATCGAAGCCAGCCGATCTATCCAGTTAGCTTTCGATGCAAATGGGGAACTATTCGTAATGCTGCCGGCTTCAAGGGTGGGGCATCTAATTCCAAAGCTAAGAAGGCTGCTGAGGCTGATTTAAAACCATGGGTAAAGGATTACACTAGGCATTCAGCAATTAGCTACAGAGTTCGACAGACAGGTGATATCCATAAAACTGCCACATGGGCGGGGAATTCTCCCCGTATCATCAATAGCCATTACCTCGGCTTAGTTACTGGCTCCGATGCTAGACGTTACTGGGATATCAGACCATAGCATTAGGACACAGTTAGCCTTAAATAAACGCAGGATCTGCAATATCTTAGGATCAACAAACCTTAAGATATACGTTACCCTAAGATACTTCTACTTTACTATGGATTTCAGCCCCCGCTTTGGAGGCGGGGCTGATCAATAAGGTATCGATTTCATTAGATAATGATATCATCGGATATGAATACCTTAAGAATTTCTATAACATTAAAGTTCCACTCCCTCTCCGCCCTGCAAGGCGGGAGGGGGAGAATCTAATTGGATCAGAAGAACCCTAAGGAATGATGGGACCTTAAGGAATCAGTCTAGCTTGTTAAGGTTCTATATCGACTTTATCTATGAGTAAATGATCATTTAAGGTAAGGTCTAATTAAGGACACAGCTTCGCCATTGGGCGAACCAACACGAGACTACTTCAAAGCCCATAATGGACTCGAAGGGACAAGGTAGTATCGATCAATTTATCCGTTACCTCGTGGCTATTTTCTACGTTTCCCTTCATGCAATCTTCAGGGGAAACAACCTTTATTCGGGGAGTACACCGGCATTCCTGCCAGTTGGCTGGACTCAGCCGAATACCAATTGCAGTTTAATGTCATGCCAGCGGCTAACTGGAGTGCCGTATCGCCCGTCATTTAAGGGTTTGCACAAGGACCTATCTTGATTAGAAAATATAAGTATAACATAAGCTGTGTCAAATGTTAGGCTCCCTAAAAAGGTATTTTTATACTGCTGAATATCAGCAACTTAGGTTTTGATTGAAAATAATCTGAACTACTGTAATCGTTCGCCATTCGCCGAGATCAAATGGCTGCTTAACGCTCTCCTATCGCCGCTACGTGGATGCTTTCTGTGTAAGGGTTATCCTTAGGACTGCAGTTAATCTTAAGGAAGAAGGAAATATAAGTGGGGTACGTAGTAAGCCTCTGCTTATTAATGATTTAAGGAATATGGTGGCACCCTCTATTAATGATGCAATTTGGTTACTAGAGAAGGAGATAGCTTTTCCGTATCCAGGGTTAGCCAGAAAGGCTACGTGACGTTGATGTGACGAAATCAACGCTTGATTCCGGCTAATAGAATATAATAAAAAAATCTAATGAAAGACCTTTTTATTATATTTTCAGTGCTCTTGAGCACTAGTTTATTTGGACAGATCGGCCCCGATGGCACGGGGATAGTCAATGGATATTTTATTGGCCCGAATTCTGACCTGCGTAATGCTAACCTCACTGGTGCTGACCTCCGTAATGCTAACCTCGCTGGTGCTTACCTCCTTTATGCTAACCTCACTGATGCTGACCTCCGAGGTGCTAACCTCAATACTGGTCGCCTCTATGATGCTAACTTCTCTGGTGCTGACTTCACTGATGCTTCTCTCTCTGGTGCTAACCTCTCTGGTACTAACCTCTCTCGTGCTAACCTCTCTGGTGCTAACCTCTCTGGTGCTGAACTCTCTGGTGCTGACCTCTCTCGTGCTGAACTCTCTGGTGCTGACATCAGAAATACTAACCTCTCTGGTGCTGACCTCTCTTTTGCTGGCCTATCTAATGCTGACCTCCGTGAAACTAACTTCTCTGATGCTGACCTCTCTGGTGCTGACTTCTCTGGTGCTGACCTCTCTAACCTCAGTAGTAATGCCCTCGATAGAACAATTTGGTCAAATGCGATTTCTCAGTCGGACTACGATCCAGTTGTTGCCGAAAGGGATGCTGCACTTGCAGCCCAAGCTTCTGCCGAAGCTGAAAGAGACGCCCTCCCTACACAAGAAGCGTACGATGCTGTTGCGACCAAATTAACAACACTCGAGGAGCGGGTGCTTGCTCTCCTTCCAAAGGAACGGTCCTCGAACCTATACGAGCTGGTTCTTTTGAATGCAGGCACCCTCGGGTCCAATCAGGACTACACTACAGTCAGTGACTCAGGCGACGGGCCTAGAGAGTTCGACTTCGAGGCGCAGCAAGGCCAACTACGTTGGTATTCAAATGGCGTTGAGTTATTGAATAATTCAAAGATCCGCATCTCGAGTGCTGATGGTCAAGCTTTCAACTTAGATTCGATTACCTTCGATCAATGGGTGACAGAAGGCGGCTTTTTCTCTGAAACAATACAGGCGAGTTCAGAGCAGGAGGCTCGAGCTAAAGCAGTTCAAGAATATTATAACGCCAATGAGGTGTCTGGATTAACAGTTTCCGATAATGAAGGAAACCTCGTTTATTCCTTCTCCACTGAATTCGGTCCAAATGACTTCGAAGTGAGTGCTCTGACCAACGCTGAGTCCTTGTTGGATGCGGGCACTCTTGGGTCCAATCAGGACTACACCTCAGTGAGTGACTCGGGTGATGGGACTCGGTCTTTCGACTTCAATGCGCTACAAGGTAAACTACGTTGGTATTCAAATGGCGTTGAATTATTGAATAATTCAAAAATCCGCATTTCGAGTGGGGATGGCCAGCCGTTCAACTTAGATTCGATCACCTTCGGTCAATGGGAGACAGAAGGCGGCATTTTCTCTGAAATAATACAGGCGAGTTCAGAGCAGGAAGCCCGAGTGATAGCAGTCGAAATGTTCAGACAAAATGCCCAAGGCGGCCTGCTAATTCAAAACCAAGATGGGGAAACGCTCTACCAAGTGACTCCGAGTGTTCCAAATTCAGGCGACTTTGATGTAAGGGTATTTTCACCCGGCGAGTACTTAGTTGATTATTTTGTCGACTCTAACCTCCCCGAGTATAGGTCGGTAACGATTCCAAGTGGGGATGAGCTCGATTTTGTCGATATCACGGTAGAGGGTTTTAAAATTCACGTTGATAGCTTCAACGTGTCTACGTCTACCAACAGGTATACAGCAACATTAGAAACCCCGCAGGGGCAGACAGCCACATCGGCACAGAATGTCTCGTACGTCGATATCGAAACGAAGGGCTTCAAAGTCCACGTCGATGGATTCAATGTATCCTATACCGTTCTGGGGCCACTGCTTGCGACACATACCCTCGAGGAGTATGTCGACGAGCTCATAGAAGGCCGAAGCTCAGCAATAGCCGCACAAGCTGCCGCAGAGTCTGAGAGAGATGCACGGCCTACACAAGCTTCATACGATGCAGTTGTAGCTGAACGAGACGCTCGCTTGACGATGGACGAAGTAAGAGATGCCCGAATTGGATCGACAATGATTGAGGTTTCCCAGGGTCGAGCCGAGATTACAATGACCCTAGAGGAGAGCGCCGACATCAGTGACTGGTCGAATCCGACGACATCCGAGAAGACTTTCGAAGTCGATGCATCCGGAAGCGCCCGGTTCTATCGTTTCAAGGTGGCTGAATAGCCCAACGGATCAGTAACTTCCTCAACCCCGCAAAAGCGGGGCTTTTCTTTTAGCAGGACTGAATGCATCTGTAGTAACCAACTCATTGTCGGAATAATTTTTTAGAAGGCACTTGAAGTAAATACACACCATCAAGAAACCAGCCAAGCGAACCCACGCCCCGTCCTTGCACAAGGATATTGACCTAGGAGTCCCTAGGAGCCCTTTACGTTTCTATTTAAGGGGAGAGCAAAGGGAGTGAGCTTCAAATGAAGCACAAAGCAATGCATGGCTTGATCTTTGTGCATAATGACAGAGCTGGCTAGTGCCAGCCCGTCGATGCAATAGAACCGCTCGAGAGAGAGATTGCTTTTGCTTATCCAAGAATGGCTAGCACTAAGACTTAACCTATAGGACTATGCTTTAGCTTGGGGCTCCTTTTTTACTTCTTGAAATCCCTACGGCATCCTTCTTGACTAACGGTATGAAATTTAAGTACCTGCTGTTTTTTTCTTTGCTTGTAGCATCCTTACAGGCTGCTTCTGTGGCTGACCTCACCTTTACCCTTTACCCTGAACGGTGACGGAACGGAGTATAGTGTATCGTATTGCCTAGGAACTGCTAGCGGCTCCTTAGACATTCCCAGCACCTACAATGGCTTACCCGTGACCTCGATTGGAGATAATGCATTCTCTAGCTGCTTCAGTCTGACCAGCATTACAATCCCAGGTAGCGTTACCTCGATTGGAGATTATGCATTCGGCAACTGCTCCAGTCTGACCAGCATTACAATTCCAGATAGTGTGACCTCGATTGGAGATAATGCATTCTCTAACTGCTCCAGTCTGACAAGCATTATCATCCCCAGCAGTGTGACCTACATTGGACGTGATGCTTTCGGCGGAGGTGAATACGGCTATTCAATCAACACGATCACTTTACCCTATAAATTTGCAGGTTCGGCTGGTTTGTTTGGTATCCCAGGTGATGCAGAGATCACTGTCAATTTCGATGACGTCTCGGAAGGCCTATTAGCAAATACGAACTTTGTGGCTGGTATTTCTGAAGAGGTCACTTTCGACAGTTCAGCTGTTGACCAAGCGATCGCTGACGAGGCACAAGCACGTGCCGATGCTGACGTAATACTCCAGGCCAATATAGATGCAGTAGTCGTATCGATGCAGTCCTATGTGGACTCAGCAGTCGCACAAGCTAGGGCAGAAGGCGTCACAGCAGGCATCCAATCGGTTACATCCAGTCCACAGAGTTACCAACTCTACAGCGAGTCCTCCATTATGGAGATGAATGTTTCGAACCCGACCTTATCTATGCTTAATGAGTCCGAAGAAGCACAGGTGGAGTTCACTCTGGAGACATCGACTGATCTCGAGAGCTGGAACATAGAGGAACGCATCCAAAGAACAGTTCAGGCAACGGGAGATAAATTCTTTGTCCGCATCAAGAGCGGCGCTCCATACGTCACTCCTACTGTGCTTGTATTTAATCACCCAAGCTATGG
>Ga0209504_1000335_pt1 | contig 42790 bp, 38 predicted proteins | sample COGITO_mtgs_1005_FD_184791 | JGI IMG/M metagenome (GOLD analysis project Ga0209504, IMG submission 184791) | Pelagic marine microbial communities from North Sea - COGITO_mtgs_100511 (SPAdes) (version 2) | ecosystem: Environmental > Aquatic > Marine > Epipelagic ...
CTGGGGGCCCAGATGATTGACGACAAAATCAGTCATTTCCTCAGGCGAATAATGCATACTCTCCCAATTATTTCCGTTACCGTGCGGCTCATTTTCCACAGTGAAACCCCAGATATCAACCCCTTCTGCGCGAAACGCATCGACGTACTTACTGAAAAACAAGGCCCACGTACCGTAATACTCTTTTTTGAGTTTACCTCCTACGTAGTTATTGTTGTCCTTCATCCACGGTGCTGCTGACCATGGGGAACCGAATATTTTAAACCCTTCTTTTGAAACCCCTTGTGCATCTTTAATCATTGGAAGGATATCTGCACGATCCGGGTCGATGGTGAAGTGCTCAAGCAACGTATCGCCTTCAACGGGTGTGTAGGAGTAGTTCGTAACCGAAAAATCACAAGAATTCATGTGTGTGCGCGTCAATGAATACGCTGCTCCGTCGTCCCCGAAATAGGCTTCAATAATTTCTGACCGATTTTCTGGGCTCAATAAATTGATGTTATGGGCCGTGGCCTCCGTAAAAGCACCGCCAAAACCAATAATGGTCTGTTTTCTGTTTTTTGTATCGATTGAAACGATTGAGTGCTGTTCGGATTTCTGAAAATCCTTCTTTTCAGCGTACAAACTACCACTAGCTGAGGTTTCAAAAACATTCATTTGCGATGTGCTATTAGAGGAACAACTGGTTATAACCAAAACGGAAAGGATGAACCAAAGTGATTTTTTCATTCGTCGTCAGTATTTGTGAAACGCTGCTTAATCGCGTCAAAAACTTCTTTTTTCTCTCTGTTGATATCGACAATACCCCAATATTCTTCATTCGGAGCGCCGTCGTAAGGTACCCCGGAACTGTTGGGTGCCCAGCCACCAATATCCTGTGTTTCTGGATTACCAGCCTTCCACCAACCATCCGTGAACGAAAAGAGGGTAATGCCCATACATTCATGCTCGTGGGCCAAAATTTCATCTAGAATGTGAGCTACCGCAGCAGCCTGAGCGCTTTCATTTGTGCCCTCTACAAAAGTATCCGTGGCAACAGTCATGTAGCTGTCTGCCCCAACTTCTGAGAAATAGAATGGTTTATCACTGATTGCAGCCCAATCGGTAAAAAATGATCCTGGTACATCCCAACGGTACACGTTGAAACCCCACATATCAAGATTGCGACCTTTGTACAACGCAACGGAATCCGGAATTTCTCCATGCGCAGTAGTTACTGGATGAAAGGTATCAATCGCGTGTATGGCATCCACTGCTTGTTCTAAGGCGTCGTACCAGTTATTCAAATCGTCGTTAAACCACTCAGGATGGTAGTTATATTCATTTCCTAATTCCCAGAGGTAAATGGCTGGATGTGCTTTGAATTGGGCAACATAGTCAATGTAATTGCCTGATATTAAATCAAAAACACTGTCTTGGTTGTAACCAAAACTCGTGATGACACGCATATCTGCAGCGGCTATTTTATCAAGAACCCATTCCTCGGAAATGGGAACATATACTCGAATGGTGGTAATCCCTGCCTCTTTCATCAGGGCGAGATCCTCGTCCAACATTTCCCAGCTGCGCAAGGTATCGCCAACGGACACCGGATGGTAACAGATGGCCTTAAAGTAAGTCGACGCATTTTCAATATTATCATCTGCGTGCTCTTCTGCTTGTTTTGTTGAACAAGCTGCAAGTACCGTGAGTCCCAAGAGTGCGGTAAAGAACTTCATCATTATCTTCTTCTTTTAGGGGCGCTTACCGTTTGAAGCATTGCTGTTGTATCTCCTTCAAAGGTTTTAGTAATCGGATTACCTCCTCTTAATAAACCCTCGAAATCTCCATTATCTACGGACTCCCACAAAGCGAATTTCGCCTTTCCATCCAGCGTAATTAGTCCAAAGTGGTTCTCTGATCCATCCGTGTGGTTTGGATCTTTCCATTGCTCGTCAAATGCTTCAAAATAGAAACAGCTTATTCCTTCAGCATCCGTCCATTCACGCATAGCTTGATGGTATAACGCCTGTTTGTATTCATCTGCAGCAAAGGAGCCGTTGTTACCATAGAAACCTACACTCACTGAAGACCAACCCGTCTCACCAATATGTATGGGCTTTTCCGGATCAATTCCATGTACATAAGACTTCACACTTTCGTATTGACCTTGTGCATAAAATGCCGCACGTTGCATGGCTGAAAGCACTCGGTCATGATCAGAATACCCCTCTTCATCTGAGGCTGGACTCTCCCAGTAAGCGCTGTTGTAGTGTGTGTCGTGAAAAGGATAGGTATGTGCACTAACGTAATCTACTGCTTTAACGAGAGCCTCAAGTTCAGGCAGATGATAGTCCGACTCTCCTCCGCCCCAAGAGGCAAAATTATCAGAAGACGTAATCCACAAATCCGGTGCTAATTTTCCGACTTTCTTTAGCTCCTGTAAGTAATTTACATATTTCAGAATCACCGATGGATGAACAAAATAGCTCGAAGCCCAATGTACCATCGCCTCATTACCTACTGCAATTACCTTTACGATATCTGGGTATTCCGTAGCATAACGTACTGCTTTCTGAATCTCACTTTCATTGTTTTTTGGGTCTTCGATGGAATGATCTGGATGGTCGGTCCAAGCATTCAAACAATCGATCCATACGCCCAACATAACGTACATTTCGAATGTAGGGTCCTCATTTTTCAATTCACGAATGGCTTTTAGCACGTTCGGTGCATGAGCCAATTGCAGATTGTACGTGCGTAAAATCTTAATGCCCATAGCAGACATGATCTTCAAATCTTCTTTCAACTGCGGAATGGTAGGTTGCTTCGCGCGTTCCTTACCGCGGTAACCTCCAAAAGAGATGGCTCTATATTCAGGGTTACCTAAAATTTCAGCGGCGGCTCTTGATTTTGTCATAGGTGTATCTTTGGATGAACAAGAAAACAAGCTTGCTGCCAAGAGTACTGCTGTGGCTACATTTCTCAGTCCTCGTATCATCTTAATTCTTATTTAACTACGCTTACTTCTAAACGAACTACTTTACCGGTGCGTTGGAACAATTCCCTCGTCCATTCGATACCCAGGGTGGTTCCTGGGATAGTGCTCGTCGAAGCTTCCGTAACCACGGTTATGCTCGCAGATTCACCCAAACGGTAAACCACCGGTACTTGGCAATAGGTGAACGCTAGTGTGCCTTCTTCTAAGGCAATACTCGCTTTCTGATTATCTAATGTGATGTAGTTGAATGTTTTTGACGCCGTTAAAAACTCTTCTTTGCGCAGTATTTTGGGTACAAAGGATAATTGGCCATTCGAGACATGAACGCCCAATTCGCCAAAGCGACTAATTAAATCCTCTTTGACTTGACCTGTCATTCCTGGTTGTTGCGCACCTTTTCCTCCTGGCGTATGAGAATAGGGATCTGTTGGGAAGGCTCCATATAGTTCAGGCGATTTGTGTGCGCCGATACCTGCTAAAATCTCAAAGTAATGGTCGAACATTCTACCTACCAGAGTCGGATCATCTCCGTTTAGCGCAGCGTTCGTGTTTTCAAAAGCGGCTAGAAGTAGCTTTGAGACCATGTGCCAGTAAATAGACCCCAGTCCCTCATATCCAAAGAACGTTCCGGAACGACCGGTAAATGATTTATGATCGAATACTTCTTCAAAAACAGTTGTTAGCAAGGTATGGTCCTTCGCAACCAGGGCCGCATAGTTGGCTGGCAATGCGTCTAAGGCTGCATGCAAACTGTTTACATTATTGAACATCCCGTTAAAGTGGTAAAGTCCATTGCGGTCTCTCAGTACTACCGTTTTGTTTCCGTCGGCTACCAAAACATTTACAAGCTCTGAGGCTTCTGCACGCGCTGCTGGAATGCAGTTCTTGTCGACAAATCGGGGCAATTCTTTGTTTGGATACAGAATATAGCTGTATTGATCTTTGCGGAACAGCGCGCTAGCCTTCAACGCATCTAAAACCTCGGTACCTTCATGAGCGCTCAAATATTTTGAACTCAATACGGCAACTTGACCTTCCAACATTTCTGGTAAATAGCTAATCTTCACCCCGGCTTCAGTCACCGTCATTAGATTATAAGCATGGTACAAACCATCTGTGCGCTTATTTGCATCTATCGAATGCTCCATGTAGGCTGTTGCCATTCGGGCAAACGAACGAACGTCTGCAATAGAAACCGCCGTATAACTCCCTGAAAATCCAGCTTCGTAAATACGTTTTCTATAGTCACTTGCTGGCTCACCTAATCCGTCAAGTACAAGCTTGCGATCGGCATCGGAAATAGAACCGTTTAATAAATTTTGATGGGCTTCGAGCGTTGTCTTCACACGGGTAAAGAAGGTGGCCAATTCGGAAGAAATCTTCACTTCTCCACTTGCCTCTGCGAGCAATTGATCCATAAAACTCAAGAACCGACGCAAATAGTATAGCGTAACCATACTTACACCATTACCTACTAAGGCATTATTGGCATCGTTCCATTCAGGACGCTGCGTATTCATCCAAATTCCCCCTTCCGGGATGAAGTTTGAGACCTTCGCAAGCACTGTGGCTAGGATTTTCTCGATGAAGTTCACCTTGTGGATAGCTTGTCCTGCGTTTATCAGTAACGCACCGTCGATACCCAGGCTTTTGCGCTTTGCTTGAATGGCCTCTTCCGCTTGGTGGTCAAAGTCAATGGTATTCTTAGGATCTTTTAAAAGGTCCGAGTACTCCTTGATGCGGTAAGGAACATTCGCATAAACAAAATGATCTTGAGTGAAGTATTCCTTTAACGTACCTGGATAATAGTCTTCGATGAATTCAAGGAACTTGAGTAAATAGATGATCTGATGGTCCCCCCAATAGCCAATATAGGACCAAGGGTTATCCGGCTCGATGGTTTCCCAATCAAAACCGTCTTTAATGACGCGGTAAGGATTGTATCCATCAAATGTGGTAGCATTCAAGAACTTATGAATCATTCCCTCCATGAACTCCGGATAAGAATGCGCTAATGCCTCCCAATTCTGAAAAATATCGCGCCAGTTTCCCTGGTAATCTAAAATCTTCGACCCATCAACTTCATTGCGGGTATTGATTGAAAATTTATTCCAAGGTCGAGATGGATCTCCATGGCGACGACTGAATTTTAACGGCAAGTATTCGTAACTCAAGCGCTTAAAATCGGCATCTGTTGCTTCAGTAGCAAGAGCCTTTAACGTTTGAAGCGTAAAGGTTTCTTTAAGTCCTACTAAGGTTGACTCTACCCTCTTGTAGACCTCAATATTTGCTTTGTGTATGTAGTTGGTGAAATCCGCTTTTTCAATGGTGTAATTGTCATCAAATATCCCACCGCGCATAATGTTGAACATGGTGTTCGCGAAGTGACGGATGTTTAACAATCGATCATTCGTCAGCTGCAAGCCGTCTGAAGCCGCCACCAATTCCACGAGATGTGCTGAACCTTCTTCCACATCGGCCGCGACTTCCGCATGTAAAGACTCAGGATTTTCAAGTGCCGCCATCAGATTGGCTACTTCTACAGGTCCTTTATTGACGTCTGCTAAAATGCTCCAGTGCTCCGCAGCACCGGCTCGAAGTTCAACCGTATCACAAAGCATGTAAGCGCCACGCTCTGCCTTAATGTCTACTTCTTGTTTCGGCATTTCGCCGTTTCTAAAAGCATTCAGTTGCTTTGAAGAAAGCAACCTAATCGCATTAGGTCTACCGAGCGACCATGCCACGTTCGAACGCAAAGCCTCACTTGGCTCAGCTTTATCAACGATGATTGCACTTAACGAAAAGAGGCCTAAACCGACCGATTTTTCCAATTCGCACTTTTTATAAGCGTCTACCAGGTTACTGCTCGCACCTTGCAGCGCATCCTCAACCCCATAGGGAAGTAGGTTTTGTATCCCGTCAATGAATTGGACAGTTACGCCAACGCTACCGTGATTGATTAAAGCCGATTTGCGCACAAAGCCAAACTTGTCGCTTGAATTCCATTCATAAGTGAATGTTAAACCGAGGTCGTGATTCACTTCCTCGAACTTCACTTTATTTCCGAATGAATTCTTGTACAGGTTGCGGCTGAGCTTGTAGACACCCTCATATTTTGACGAGAACGGCTCCCAAAGACTCGTCTTACCCGACTGCGTGATTAAGCAAAGGGTCTTTGAGCCAGTCGTCTCTGAGGATTCTGTGATTTTGTCATCGGTATAATAGGGAAACAATGCAAAGTTACTGTTCTTCCTACCCGCCGTTAGGCCGCCGGTACTCGATAAAAACATCCAATGGTTCGAATGGCTAACGATGCTCATAAAGAAGGGCCGCATGGCGTCGTAATTTGCTATTTTATAGAAGGTCTCGGCACCAATTTTTACCTCTGTTCCGCTAACTTCCTCGAATGAGGCTGCCCGTTTTTGAGCGCCCAAGTAAATTTCTTTGTGTGTCTTCATTCTAAAATTCCCGTTTCGCAGGACTTTTGAGTTTTAATAGGTCAGAAATACATTTTATCATCGTTTCAAGCCGTTTGCTCCCGTCAAACGAAGGGTTTGGTTTAAAATAACAGAATGGATATATCCTATTCCATCACCAAAATCGGCTGAAACGGCTGTAAATACAAGGCTTTAAGGGCACTCGATTTATTCGCTTACAATAATAACAACTACAATGAAGAGATTAGCCGGACAATTACAGGACAAAGCCATAAAACAAGGACTTAAGGGTCTTTATTCACCTTTTAAGTAACAAGACATCTGTGAAGAATTTAACTTTATCTTTCTTGCAAAATAATTCATCCATGCGCGCGAGCCTATTCCTTACCGTTCTCCTTTCAGTCTGCATCACTCCGATCACTTATGGGCAATGCGGTCAAAACTACGATCGCGAAGTACGTCGGATTGTGAAGGCATCCGAGAAGCTGTCACACGAAAAAACAAGGATTGTTTTCGCTGGAAGCTCCACTTTTCGACTATGGGACAACATGGCTGAGAGTTTCCCAGAATACGAAGTGGTCAATGCCGGCATCGGAGGCTCATGCTTCGATGATCTTTACCGTTATAAAGACGGGCTCATTTCGGGCACCAAGCCGGATATCCTTGTCATTTATGAGGGGGACAATGATATCGTGCATGTAGAGGAAGACGGGAACCAACGAGCCGTATTTGATATTCATTCGGATGCATGGAAACTTATGAATTGGATCCAGAATACGCACCCTAATCTTCCCGTGTTTCTTCTTTCACCTAAACCATCGCCTTCGCGATGGGAACACCAAGCAAGGTACAAGGCAGTAAACAGCCGTCTGGAAGAATTAACCCAGGCATATAACTACTACTTCATGGATTGCTGGCCTTGGCTCACCGACAACAACGGGCAGGTAGATTCCAAACTTTTTGTTTCTGACATGCTTCATTTAAATGCCGAAGGGAATGGACGACTGGGCCATTATATTTCGGAAGCAATTCGCAATTCTTATCTCGACAAACAAACACTTGATGCATTCATAGACCAATGGCACCTAGCCGCCGCTACTGCTGATTCTGCTGCTTATTTCGGAGCCTTTTATAATGAACACAGCATCTTCCAAGGCACCGACGGCGGTGAGTATTGGACCGCCGGAGAATTCCTAGCTTGGGCCGCTCCTTACTTCCGAAGAGAAAGCGCTTGGACCTTCGAGGCCTTCGAACGCCATTGGTACAGAAAAGGAAATACGCTATGGTTCAATGAACGGTTAGATTCACCGCACATGGGCAAATGCCGCGGTGTTGGCGTTGTACGCGCCACAAGTGATGGCCTGAAAATAGACCACTACAGCTTGAGCTTTGAGGTTCCGAATGAAGTTGTAGGAGAATTAGTTCCATTGGCCACAGCAGAACGCATAGAGGTATTGAAGTACCAACAAGAATTGGACGATTTTTATACCGATTCTACGACCAGTCCATTAACCCCTGAAGAACGGGCCGCTTTCCGCGGACATGAATTCTTCAGCTATAATCCGGAGATGGCCATTGAGGCGAACATTGAAGTGCTCGAAAATGAACCGTGGTTCAACATGGCCACTAGCTCAGGGGTGAGTAGAGAGTACCGCCGCTACGCTAAGGCCACCTTCGAACTGCGCGGACAAACTTTGGAATTGTTCCTCTACCAAAGCAAAAGGTTGATGGCCATGGAAGAATATCAGGACCACCTATTCCTTCCTTTCATGGATAAAACTACGGGAGTGAGCACCTACGGCACGGGCCGATTCATGGACATCACCAAGCCCGAGGGAAGCACCATGATCTTGGATTTCAATTATGCCTACAACCCGTATTGCGCCTATACCGACGGGTATTCATGTCCAATTACTCCTCAAGAAAACTACATCGACATTGAAGTAAACGCGGGCATCAAGGGACCAGACGGGCATTAAAACAATGTGCTCACCTTAATTCCGACAAACAACCCTGTCCTTTTTTTCTCGCAGCTTCTCGCAACGAAGTTTTTTTAGGTGAAAACATTTTATGAATTTTGAATACGCCTAATTTCGCAAAATGAAAAAACTACTCGTACTCCTTCTAGCCCTATCGCTTTATTCCCTGAATGCACAAGTCTATGACACTCTCGTGTGGGCAGATGAATTTAATGGAACCGGCGGTGTGGACACTTCAAAATGGTGGCATCAAACAGTCTTGCCTAATGCAGGTCAAAGCTGGTGGAATGGAGAAATTCAACATTACACTGACCGCGACACAAACAGCTATCAACAGAACGGGGCATTATATCTAACTGCACTGAAAGAGTCCTACACCGATCAAAATGTCACCAAAGATTACACCTCAGCACGTTTAAATTCGAAATTTGCCTTCACATACGGCCGTGTTGAAGTTCGTGCGCAATTGCCCACCGGCGTAGGTACTTGGCCTGCAATTTGGTTGCTCGGACAGAACATTACAGAGGTGGGTGCTTACTGGTACACTCAAGGTTACGGCACGACTGGGTGGCCGGCTTGTGGCGAAATAGACGTTATGGAGCATTGGGGACACAATCAGGATTATGTTTCGAGTGCTATGCATACACCGTCGAGTTTTGGCAATACCTCAAATAAAGGAACTCAATATGTCAGTGGCGTTTCCAGTGGCTTTCATGTTTACGCATTGGAATGGAGCGAAGAAAAGATGGTATTCAGCGTGGACAGTGTGGTACATTACACCTATGAACCCAGTACCCAAACCGCAAGCACTTGGCCATTCGACGCGCCGCAATATTTGCTCCTAAACATCGCCATTCAAGGAAGTATCGATTCGAGTTTTACATCCAGCCCCATGATTGTGGACTATGTGCGCGTGTACCAAAGCACTTCAATCGGAGTTGAAGAAAATTCGGTAGAACACTCTCGTTTTTACCCTAATCCAACAGAAGGTACTGCTAGAATCAAACATAATGCGCATAACGCCACTCTGGTCATTTACGCCAATACAGGTCAGAAACTTCTTGAGATTGATAACTACAAAAGCGACGTGCAGTTTGACCTCAGTCATCTCGCCTCGGGAGTCTATACCTATACACTCGAAAATAATCGTGACATTATTCAAAATTCATTTGTCAAGCAGTAAGCGGCGACGAGTGTTTCCACTACTTTGGCTGAACGATGACAAAGAGTAAGGAAACGAACAAATGGATCTTAGGGGCAACTGGTTATGTTGGACAATTGGTCACGCACCGGTTGTTCACGGAGCGGACAAAAGGGAATTGGTCCGGGCAACTCATCACCTTAGGTCAAAAAACCATAGTACCATGGATAATGGAAAGAACCAATTTTCATCTCTTTCCATTGAGTGCCATCCCGGAATACCTCTTTGAAAAATATCCACCAACGGGTATATACCACTGTGCTCGAATGGCAGGGAACAGCGACCGCGCAAGAAGGATCGCAGCTCGTAAGGGATATAAAGCGAATCAGCGTTTCATCCAGTTGATTAGAGACCAACAACCCACCGTACCAGTAGTGTATTGCAGCGGGACACTCATGTATGGAAATACCGTTCATGCGGTCGACGAGGAGGCCCCTTTGAGGCCCATCGCTTATGCGCGTGCCTATGAATATGCTGAGCGGCCGTGGGTATTGGCGGCAGAAGCTGGAGAATTGGATGTTCGTATTGCCCGTCCGGGGTGGATTTTAGGGCCCGACTCCTGGTTTGAACACTTTTTTTTCAAACCCGCACTAGCAACGGGAAAGGTTCCTGTTTATGGCGACGGAAATCAGCTGATGTCCCTAATCTCCGTAGAAGATTGTGCGGGCCAATTGGTCCATCTCATGGATCATGGAGCCCCTAACCAAAGTGTTAATCTTTTTGGATTTGAGCCCATCAAACAAAAGGATTTCGCGGCGATGGTCGCTCAATGTCTCGACGCCAATACAGTGTATATAAAGGCAAGCGATACAGAAAAAAAATACGGAAAAACAGTATTTGAGGCGCTTACTTCATCCACGCCAGTGACAACGAAGCACCTTGATTGGCGCGCTTCTTACGTCCCTGTTTACCAAGATCTTCGCGTTTTAATCGAAGCGACCGTCCGCCGTCTTCAGGCGAATCATTAATTCTTCTTCTCGAAGGTATACAGCATGTATTCTCCGAGCTTCCCTAGTGGCGTGCGTGCAATACGTTCGTCGATCTGCCAAAGCAGGTATAGAATTCCTTTGGGTATCAATCTGTGGAATTTATGGTAATACCAAGCAGGGTAAAAAATACTATATCCACGAGTATAGGTGCACTCGAGTTGCGCCAATTTCTTCAGATGACCTGGACGGTAACAGCGACTGGCTAAAAAGTTTGTTGGCGAATAGCCGCCCCAAATTTTCTTCCAACGGGCAAAAGCGAATCTTGGCTTCAATTTCAGTAATTCTATTAATGTCCCGGCGATGTAGTATTTATTCACAAAAGTCAATACCATTCTTCCGCCGGACTGTAAAACACCCCGCAACTCTGCAAAAGCCAGTTCAAGATTGATTACCGTATTTAATGCACCGAAAAAGACATATATCATGTCGAATTGGACCCCGGGGAAAAGCACCTTAATATCTTCGACGCTGCCTTTCGCAACCCAGGCGTTCTTTAATCCCATTCGGTCTATTTTTTCTTGTGTCAAACGGACCATTTCTGCAGAAATATCAATACCATAAAAAGTTCTCTCTGGAAACTGCTCCGCGAAGTGTACCAGATCGAATCCCGGTCCAAAACCTACTTCCAATACCGTTTCTTGCGCGTAGGATTTCGTGTGCTGACGAAAGCTCTGACGAATACGCTGAAGCGCCGGATTTTCATGGTAGCGCTGCTCAAAATCTACAGCATCTTTATCGTAATACGTACCTACCTTATCGTAATAGCTCATGGTCTTTATGACTTAATTGGTAATCAAAATACGCTGCTGTTCCCCAAAATAAAATGGCAAACGCAGGTTGATTCAAGAAGTTATTGAATTGCATGTGAAAGAAGTACGTGCTTAATCCAAGAAAAAAGGGGAGCAATGGGCTTTGTTTTGCAACACGGAAAAACCCAAAATACCACCAGCGCAGCCACATCAACAAAAAGAGTAATGGCGTCCAAACACCATTTTCACTAAGTTGAAGGAGTAACTCTGAATGGGCAGTGCCGCCTGATCCTGGCGGTGGGGAGTTGGGGTTTTTAACGGTTAGCCTGTTCTCCAATCGTTTTTCTTGAAACGGCAGGTAGGTGAATTGGTAGGATCCAGGGCCAAAACCTGTCCAGGGTCGTTCTTCAAACATTCGAAGGGCGGCGACCCACCGGTTCAATCGTTCAATATTACTAGCATCTGTTTGCACATTGGTGACCGACATGCTTTTTTCAACGAGTGATGCCTGCGGATCATGGCTCTCGAAACTGTTGTAAGCGAAGGCTTCCTCCACCTTTGCTGTCCCACCTAAAAAGAGGAAAATACCAATAGCTAGCGCGATTAAGATTGCACGATAGATGGGCGGAAACTGAACCAATGCATACAAGAGGAACATAAAGACAAGCGACCAAAGCGCCGCACGTGAACCACTAAATAATGTCAACAAAACACACACCACGAACACCCACTTCCAAAGACTTCTATGAGGGAAATTCCCCAAAGCAATAGCGGCAAGAAAGGCCATTACAGCGCCATACATCGTGTGGCTGTAAAAGAACGGTTTAAAGATGCCGGAAATGGTAATGGGGTTGAATTCGAATTGTGCAAAATGATAAAGTGCTACCACAGTTACCGGGATCAACGCGATAATGTAGGGCAGGTATGGAAACCTGATGCCCCGTTCAGCAAGTGCTATACACCCGTAATAAAAGCCTACAACGAAGATGCCATTGAGCGCAGAGAATTTTAAACTAGCATCGAGTAGTTCTGAAAAACAGATGCCCGGTAAAAAAGTAATAAGCCACAACAGTGGAAGCGGAAATTTTCGCAGCCAAATGCCTTTAGCAGCATTCACGATGGTCAGAAAAACAACCACCGCAGTGGCCGTAGATATAAATTCAATAGGTAAATATACATCCGCAAAAGGAAGGCTTAGTTTTATAGAAAGCGGTGCTAACAAGGCCGCAGCACATACCAGTTGACCTAAGGTTCCCTTTTTGTATACGCCATATGCAAGACCGACAACAGACAAAAAACTCCAGACCAATTCCCAGTACAAATCCCAAAACAACGTTCCCGCGAGTAGAAGGAACAGCGCACTAAAAGCAAAGGGGGCTATAGTTTTTTGAATCACCTTAAGATTTATTCGCGGCCCATACCTTTAATCCACCTGCCATTAGCGCAGCACCGATCAGTCCAACCGACCATGCCGGAAGACCTACGGGTCTTTCTGCAGGCGTCGCAGGGGAAATACTGTAGGATTTGGGGGCTGGAGCGTTCGTGTAAGACTTTAAATCCTCAAGCTTACGCTCAGTATTCGTCAATTCGACTACTGCTGCCCCATATTGCCGCTCCTTTCTAAAGATTAATGCCGCATAGGCCAGCGAATCTGATTGCGCTGCAAATCGAAGGGCGTCCAATTCTTTTCGCAAGGCGACTTCTTCCGATTGCAAGGTCAACGTTCGCTTCTCCACTACATCGAAACTCATGCCTACATTTTGACGCAACATAGCTTGCTTTATTGAGTCCGCAACCTCCACTACATAATTTGCAATCGCAGCGGAACGTGGTGCATCGGCAGAACGAACCTCTACCGCTACTGCTCCATTTCTGGTTTTACTTACGGAGAGGTTGAACGCTTCCGTGAATTTTTGTTGCACCTCTTTTAACACAACTGGGCTTTGCATCAATTCAATATGCGCATCCACTTCAGTGGGAGATCCAAATCCGATTCCATTTTGCTCTATCTGCTTTTCCAATAACGTTAGTGGCACAAAAAATGTCGCTTCCGCTGAAAACTGTGGGGTACGCACTGTTGCAATCACAAACAGCAACATTCCAGAAAGCAACGAGATCACTATTTCTTTTCTATTCATTTTCAAATTCTTCTAAATGCTTCATTAATCTTTGTTCAACGCTATGTGGGTAATACGCTGAACTGTAGGTCTCGGATTCGAAATAACCTTCTTCTTTATTTGTATGCGTGCGCATGTGTATAGTAAACCGGGCTTTACACCATCGCTCAAAAGCATCGCCTAGCGTCGCATTTAATATGCGCTCAAAAACACTAAGGGTTTGAACTCTATTTTCAACGGCACGAGGCACCTCAACGTTTGGAAAATAGTTTTTAACCCAATCATTCATCGAAAGGACCTTTTCACGTCCATGATCGTTACGAAGCGTAATAAGAGAGGCCACTTCTGTCGCAGTGTAGCGATTGCGCTTGGCTAAAGATAATTGGTTTTCATCCATTAATAAGTTGATGCAGAAGTACTTCTCCGAATTCAAAAGGAAAATTTTCTTGAAAGCAATCAAGAAGAATTTAGTCGTCCAAACGCGACCTGAACGGGTTAGAATGAAGAAATCGAGATCATCGTCTTTCGACTGTATGCCCATTTTAGAGAGTGAGCCGCTTAGATAAACTCCCCTAACAAAAGGAAAAACAGCAATAAACCGACCAATACTATGGGCCAATTTTAACCGTCTTAGATTCAAACGCTCATATTTTGCACGCAGTACCAATGCGTCCGGTGCTAAAGCAAACCAGCCGTTTTGGCAATAAATAAGCCCTTCCTGAACGAGCACCTTTAAGCCTTCCGTAACCTCTTGCTGCGTTGCAGGAACTGATAAATACTGCCGTACTTCTTCTGCCGATAGGGCGTGATTAAAGAAGCTGAAATAATGGAGTACTTGTTTAAGAGCCTTTGGCGAAATAGGTTTCAATGGAATAGTTGGCTTTCTGTGGGTCTAGACTACGAAGGTACGATGCGTCTGTGAAATACTAGGTCCTATTAACCGGGGGCGTACTTTTCTAAGATTGCACACCTCCTTAATTTTTCATACCTTCGAAATTCTGATGGTAGACTCGCAAAATCCCTTTATTATTATCGAATATACTGATACAGCAACGGAATCTTTTCCGGTTGAATACTATAAGTCAGAGGTCGACCCCGTGGATTTCATCATAGAAGACAACTACACGTCTAAACCGCATTCCCAATCAAATTCAAAGCACGCCTTTCCTTTTGGGGCCCAGATTTCCACTCCGTGTACTTACGGAGTATTCTAGGCAAAATCTTCTACATAAGTTCCTTATCATTTTGACAGAGAATCTGTCGTTCCGCTAGGCCCTTAGGATTGGTTTAGTAGGGTTCTATTTTAATTCCTTAAACATCATTTATTATGCGAAAACGACAAAATCGTTATTCACATTATATTGCTTTTCTCTTTCTATTCATTGGGTTCGCTCAATCTGGATGGGCGCAGCAAAAAATCACTGGAGCCGTTACAGATAATACCGGTAATCCAGCAATAGGCGTTTCAGTTACTGTTTTAAACAGTCAAGACGGAACACTTACAGATGCAATGGGCCAGTATAGTATAACACTGTACGAAGGTCAATCAAAATTGGTTTTCAGTTCTTTTGGATTTCAAACGCAGACGGTAGACGTCTCTGGGAAGTCCATTTTAAACGTAACTTTAAATGCTTCGGAGATCCAATTGGAAGAAGTTGTCATTACTGCTCTAGGGGTATCCCGTGAGGAGCGGGCACTAGGTTATGCCGTTCAAGGACTTAAAAGTAAAGACATTGCCTCAGTTCCAGCGCCCAATGCGGTGGACAACCTCAGTGGAAAGCTCGCTGGAGTATATGTTACTAGTGGTTCAGCAGGTCCTACTGCCTCAGCAAACGTGACCATTCGTGGTCAAACTTCGTTGAACGGAAACAGCCAAGCGCTGTTTATTGTAAATGGCGTGCCCATTACAAACGGTTTGTTTTCTCCAGGCGATGGCCTGAATGGATCTTCAACCATTGACTTTGGTAATGGTGCTCAGATTATTAACTCTTTCGATATCGAAAATATTTCTGTCTTGAAAGGACCAGCTGCTGCCGCATTATACGGTTCGCGCGCTGCAAATGGGGTTATTTACGTTACTACTAAAACAGGAAAAAACAGCAAGGGCTGGGGCGTAAGTGTGAATTCTAACACTGTACTTGAAACACCTCTAAAACTACCTAATTTCCAAGACCAGTTTGGTAACGGTGGCGGTGGTAAATACAGTTACAACGATGGTGCCACTTATACTGGTGATTACTACGACGCTTTTGGTGAAAACTGGGGGCCACGTACGAATGGCCAACCTGTAAAAGTGTTTAATTCTAACGATGAAGCAGTGCCTTTCGAAGCTGCTCCTGACAACATGCGAAACTTCTTCCAAACCGGAGTAAGTACCAACAATAATGTGAGTATATCTCATGCAGATGAAAATGGAGATTTCAGATTTTCCGGTACCCAACTCAACAGACGCGGTATCGTTCCTAACACTGATTTGAATCGGAATACGCTCCAAACCTCAATGGGTAAGAAACTCTTTAATAATCGTTTAGAGTTCAGAGCAAATGCTATGTATGTGGGATCGAGCTCAAACAACGTTCCAAACGCAGGTTACGATGAAAGTTCATCTGTTATGTATTCTTTTCTTTGGATACCACGTAATACGCCAATCGATGATTTGCGCGATTACTGGAAACCAGGACAAGACAACGTACAGCAATCTTACGTCGAAGAACTTTGGGGAAACAACCCGTTTCTTATTGTCAATGAAAACACAAACAGCTTCAACGCATCGCGCCTTTTAGGAGATATCAATGCGACTTATCACATTAACGATCGTATGAATATACGTCTTCGTTCAGGTCAGGATATGAAGAACGATATTCGTCAGTACCGCAGAGCTACCTCTACTAAAAAAGTACTGTTTGGCAGCTACCGTGAAGACCGTCTTTCTTTTAGTGAGAACAATACAGAAGCACTTTTATCGTGGGCAAATGCTGCACCAATGGAGCAAAAAGATTTACGGATCGATGCCAAACTTGGTGGTAACCTTATGATGCAGCAGAGTTCATCGCTTGTTGCAAATAATCCACAGCTTCTTCAGCCCGGTGTTTTCACATTAACGAATAACCGCTCTAACGTGCAAACTGAAAGCCGGTATGCGCGCAAGGCAATTCGCTCACTGTTTGGTTTAGCTTCTTTTGCCTACAAAAGCACGTACTATTTAGATCTAAGCGCTCGTAATGACTGGTCTTCCACATTACCTACGGCTAATAACAGTTACTTCTATCCGGCAGCTTCTGCCTCGATGATCGTTTCTGAAATGGCGGATTTAGGTTCAATTAGCTTCTTGAAACTTCGTGCTGCAATAGCTGCGGTAGGTTCTGATACGGATCCCTATCTTTTGAATAACACCTATAGCCCGGCTGCAATGTTTGGCGGTTATCCAGCCTTTGGTATCAATACATTCGCGACGAATCCTGATCTACGTCCAGAACGCACCAATTCAAGTGAATTAGGTATTGACTTGCGCTTTGCCAAAGGGCGCTTTGGCGCAGATTTAGCCGTTTATGACATGACCACTGAGGATCAAATCATTTACCTACCTGTAGCCACTTCTACTGGTCGTACCAGTAGACTTGCGAACGGTGGTGCCATTCGCAACAGGGGTATTGAACTTCAGTTATTCGGTGATATCGTTAAAAACGATAAACTTACCTGGAATTCCCGAATCAACCTTGGCGCGAATCGTGCTGTAGTTACTGAGCTACCCGACGGTGTTAGCGGAGGTTATCCTATCGTAGCGAGCATGTTCCCTAACGACGGTGGAACTGTAGGCTTAGAATATGTTGCTGTAGAAGGTGAACTTCTGGGCCTACTTAAAGGATTAACCTTTATGCGCGATGCCGATGGTAACATCATTCACGAGAACGGTTTACCAATGGTGAGTGAAGAAAAAAGTACGATAGGTTCGTACCAGCCAAAAGCACGTATCGGATGGATGAATAGTTTCTCAGTAGGTAACTGGCAAGCAAATATTCTGTTTGACGGACAGATCGGTGGATTGATTTATTCACGTTCCCACACTTTGCACAACACAGCAGGTAATCTTGTAAACGATGATGATCCGCATCTTGATATGAATGCCATTGACGGCCGCGTAGTCTACGATGTAACGTACGATGGTAATGGCGAACCAGTATACAACCTTGATCAAGCAGGTGGCGTAGTTGGCTCTGGTGTCATGTACGATGCTAGTGGGAATTTAGTAGCGAACACAGTATCTGTGCCAATACGTGATTACTATTACAAATACTACGGTAATGTTTGGAGTAGAGATAACATTGAGCCATCCACGTTCGATGCCTCTTACCTAAAGCTTCGTCAACTGAGTATCGCTTATACAGTACCTGCAGACAAGCTTGCCAACACAGGGCTAAAAGGTCTTACTGTAAGCTTTGTTGGACGCAATCTTCTTTTATTCACTAAGGTTCCAACCATTGATCCCGAGACGTATTCCATAAGAAACGGACTGTTCGTGAATGGTTACGAGAGCACCTCTATGCCATCACTAAGAAGCTTCGGATTCTCTATCAATGCAAACCTTTAAGACTCTAACAATGAAAAAATCATTTTTTGTAGGCGCGCTAATCGCAATGGCGGGTCTTAGTTTTCAAAGTTGCGAGAAATTATCATCTATTAATGAGAACCCCAACGAGCCCTCTAATGTAGACGCTGGTGTATTGTTCACAGAAGGCGTACGTTCAAGCGTAAGTACCTCTGTTACTCAAAGCTACCTGTTAGGAAATGTTGCTTCTCAGCTTGCGGCTAAAACACTGCGTGCAGTTGTTGGCGAGTATAGCTGGAATGCCTTCCCAAACACATGGAATCAAAACTATGCGAGTCTCGGTAATATTATCGAGGCAGAGCGTGTAGCAGCAGAAGTCGGGAATGCACAAATGGAAGGTGCGGCTAAAGTGATGAAGAGCTGGGTATTTTCTACACTAACCCTGGCCTATGGAGACATCCCGTATTCAGAAGCTATTACTGGCTCAACCGACGCCAATTGGTTCCCTGCCTACGATACGCAGGAACAAATCATTACTGGTACAGACGGACTGTTGGACGAGCTGGCTGAGGCCGTTCAATTGCTCGGTAACGGTGGTTCTATTCAAGGCGATATCCTTTTTAACGGCGATGCTGCTAAATGGAAGAAGCTCGCCAACGCGATGCGCCTCCGTCTACTTATGTATATCTCGGAGAAGCAAAATGTAAGCGCTGATTTTGCCGCAATTGTTGCGAACGAATCACTCATGGAGAGCAACGCCGACAACGGTATACTTACCTACACCGGTAACTTCCCTAACGAATATCCATTGGTTCCTTTGAAGCAAGGTGATTTCGATGCAGTTGCGATTAGTACTAATGCCCATGCTGCTTTAGACAGCTTGAATGATCCTAGAATGTTCATTTACGCGCGTCCAAGCAATGCGTCTACAGTCTCTGCAGACCCTTCTATCGCTGCTACTTATGACGGTGCAGATAATGGAAGTACGGCAATAAGTGCTTCATGCGACAAGAATGGATCACGCCTAGGTTATACGTTCTACAATTATCCTGGTCATGATCAAGCAGGTACTATGGCAGAAGGTATTATCATGACGTATGCGGAGCAACAATTCTTACTCGCGGAAGCGGCACACAACGGTTGGATTACAGACGATGCTGCGACGCATCACGCCAGTGGTGTGCAAGCGTCATTGGAATACTATGGTACTGACTTTGCTATGACTGGCTGGACCGATTTTGCAGACTACATGGCAAATTCGGGAGCTGCTTATGATAACAGTATCAACAGTATTCGTAAGCAGAAATGGTTGGCTATGTTCTTTACAGGACTGGACAACTATTTCGAGGTAAGACGCTGGTATACTCAAGAAACTGGGAATTGGGCTAACCTTCCATTCATCTCAGCGCCGTGTTCAAATACAAATGGTGACGTGTTGCCAATGCGCTTTCTCTACCCAGGTAATGAAGCGAGTTTGAATCCTGACAACTACGTTAATGCCATTGATATAATGGGCGGCAATACCCAGAACACTAAAATGTGGGTAGTTGACTTATAAATAGTCATTTACCAACGTTAACAATTTAAACCACGGTGTACTTCTGTACACCGTGGTTTACTATAAAAAGAAACTATGAGCGGTCATGTAAGAAGTGATAAAAAAACGTTGTTTGGTGCAGCCATTAATCCCCCGGTATTTTTTGGATCATTAATCGTATTGCTCTCTTTAATCAGCACCACCATTATCATTGGTGAGCCCGTGGAGGATCTCTTCAGACGGGTTCAAGCCAATATTAGTGATGCCGCTGGGTGGTTCTTCATCTTGCTGGCCAACCTTCTGATGTTTTTTCTCATCTATCTGGCCTTTTCAAAATTTGGGAAGATCAAACTAGGAGGGGCAGAAGCAAAACCAGACTTCTCACGTATCTCATGGTTTTCTATGCTGTTCTCTGCTGGTCTCGGTATAGGACTATTATTCTATGGGGTCGCCGAACCGATCTACCACTTTAACGACAATCCTTTTGTCGATAATACAGATGCTATAGCCGCAGCGAAAAGCGCTATGGGGATTACTTTTTACCACTACGGAATTCAAGCTTGGAGCATCTATGCGACGGTTGGCTTAGCCCTTGCTTTTTTCACGTTCAATCTCAAACTTCCCCTCACCATTCGTAGTATTTTCTATCCGCTGCTCGGAGATAAAATTTACGGACGCTGGGGAGACTTGATCGATATTATTTCTGTCATCGCTACCGTAGTTGGTCTGGCCACCTCACTGGGTTTAGGAGCACAACAGGTAAATGCCGGTTTAGAATACCTTTTCGGAATCGGATATTCACGAGAAGCCCAAATAGTCATCATCGCCGTAATTACCGCACTCGCTACCTTCTCCTTGCTCGCTGGCTTGGATAAAGGTATTCGCAGACTTAGCGAAGTCAATATGGGCTTAGCGATGGTCTTACTGGTGTTCGTACTAGCGACTGGACCTACAGCATTCCTGATGGACAGCTTCGTTCAAAATCTAGGATACTATATCGACAATTTCTTCAAAATAGGTCTGTGGACCGAATCTTTTGTTGGGGTGAAAGACGATTCAAACTGGCAAAACATGTGGACCGTATTTTACTACGCATGGTGGATCGCATGGTCACCGTTTGTAGGAATATTCATTGCACGCGTATCTAAAGGCCGCACCATCACTGAATTTATTTTAGGTGTGGTCCTTGTTCCTTCGCTTTTGACCTTCTTATGGATGAGCGTTTTCGGAGGTAGTGCACTGTATTTTGAACTGCTCGGGGACCACAGCATTACTTCCGCGGTGAATGAAAACGTGGCGACGGCTATCTTTAAATTATTAGAAAAGTACCCCTTTGTAACCATATCTTCAGGTCTAGCCATTCTGCTTACCACGAGCTTCTTTGTGACCAGCTCAGACAGTGGTTCTATGGTGGTTGATACCCTTACCTCGGGTGGACGACACGATGCGCCAAAAATTCAAAAAATATTTTGGGCGGCCATGGAAGGTGCTACCGCTTCCGTACTTCTACTCTACGGTGGATTAGCGGCGCTTCAAAGTGCCACTACCATTACAGGGTTAGCATTTGCAATAATTCTTGTGATTATGGTTATTAGCTTCTATATGAGCTTAGAAAGTTATTACAAAGAGCATTTTGCTTCAGCGAACCAAAACAAGGACGAATAGGACAACATTCCTAGGAATAACCTACAGCTTCCTAAGGTCTCTTTTAAACCTTATCCTCTTAGAATCATCTTATTTTTAGTAGGTTAGATATTCTTATGAAGCGATTCTTTTATTTTTTCTTTGCACTCATTGTTTTACCCTCTTGTTCCCGCGACAATGGAACGAGCAGTAATGACCCTGGCCATCGCATGCTACTCATAGGCAATAGCTTTTTTAAACCCTATGCCAATCATTTAGATGATGTCGCTGCCGATGCAGGTTATAGAAACCATAATAGTACACTCGTATTTCGAGGAGGAGTAAATGGTTGGGCAATCAGCTTTTGGAATGATTCCACTAGCAATTCTCACCAAGAAATTAAGGCTGCTTTTGATACAGGTGAAATTGAATACTTTGGAATGACTTCAGGTTCTTCGCCGGACAACCGCACAGAAGGATTCAGTGAATGGATTCAATATGGCTTACAAGAAAATCCGGATATGAAGGTATTTATCTCTATACCTCCCATCGATTTTCCAACGAATTGGACTGATACAGCTCAACATTATGGTTTCAGCTCTATAGAATCGTTTTACTATTACTTCGTAAACACAATCATTCACAAAACTGTAGTTGATCCATTGAGGGCTGAGTTCCCGAGTACTACAATATTCACCATACCCACAGGCTGGGCTGCTATTGATATTACGAAGATGAAACAAGATGGACTTTTGCTTGATAGCGTCGGTTTATCAGGGCCGTCGGCCACTTCTTTATTTACAGATGCCAAGGGACATCAAGGTCAGATTATTGTCGAGGCAGGTACTTTAATGTGGATGAAAGGTATTTATCGAGAAGATCTCGGAACCAATTCTTACTCAACAGGATTCACTACAGACCTGCATGCTCTAGCAGATGAGATAATGAATGAGCACGATCCGCTTTATAATCAATAAAAAAAGCCTTGATGCTGCGCATCAAGGCTTTTCCTTGTAGACATTTTGAAGAAAAGATCTAATTAATATTAATATATTTGATTAGTAACTGAAATTTAGAACAATACACCATAATCATGAGAAGAACTTATATCATCGCGATAACATTATTAGCAGCACTTGCGAGTTGCGGAAAAAGTACTCCCGTTTACCAAGTAGAAGGCAAATGGCTATGGTCTCCTAGCGAGGAAAGAGCAGATGCCAATACAATGTTTGAATTCATTGATGGAAACATTTACACATCTTACTGTATCACTTGTCCTGGTGATGATGATTACTGGAACTCTTTAGATAGTACAGATCGAATTCCTGGAATTCATAGTTACACTTTTGATGGAGATACTTTAGTATGGGATGGAACACCACGAGCAGTCACATTTGAATGTGACGGTGGCAAATTAGAATTTTCAGGTGGCATGAAACTATGGAGACTAAGTTCTGACTGCCAATAATATTTTGACTTACGATCCTAAGGAATCGAACTATTCTCGAAAAATAAAAAAGCCCTGATGCTGTGCATCAAGGCTTTTCCTTGTAGACATTCTGGAGAAAAGGTCGAAGCTTACCTCCTAGCTAACAGTTCGCGGGCTCAAATCCTTCTATCCAAGACTGGCGGTGTATTTTTGGTAAACTTGATTCTAGCGTGTCTTCAATTTGTCTTTAGTATTGAAAACAAAATTCATTCCGGATAGGGACTTATAGCGCTTTAAGTATTCTATAAACCCAGGTGCATTTGATTTATCAATGATGGCACTTCCCAGGTAATAAGCTGGAAGTGAGGGGTGTTGATGGTGTGCCTCGTGCAGGTTAAAATTAAACAGAAAATAGTGAGCGAAAAACTTAGGGAATATTATGCTGCGTGTGTAGATAACTTGATCGCTGTAACGAATTGGTCGGACTGGGATATTCCCTGCAATGGGAATATCAATATGCGAGTGTTGACTTAAGATAACGAGGTCGCTTAGTACTAAACTTAAAATATAAGCGGGTAGTACATAGAAAAATAATGTCTTGCTTACTAGGATTATGATTCCAACGTAAAGTAGCAGTAGTACTATCATATTCCATCGTATTATCCTGATATTTTTTGGCTTTAGATGGCGATTCATCTTTTCTAGATTCCAATAATTCCCAAACCTATATCCAAGCGTGAAAAGCGGTATGTATAGGCGCCATGAGATGTTCACGAGTGCTTTTGTAAAGGGTGAGAATTTAGGGTTTACAGTGCCCTCTGTAGTCGGATCTTTATCTCGAAACCCTGTCCATTTATGGTGCAGATTATGAATTTCTATCCAAGAAGTAAATGGGATTAACGAGAGGAAACCCATGATATGGCCAAATCCTTGATTGGCCCATTTAGATTTAAAAAAACTCTTGTGACCGCATTCATGGAGAAGAATAAAACATTGAAAGAAAAATAAAGCGAGAAGTAGCTGTGAGAGGATGTAAGAGATTGGGGAGTGTAGCGCTGTATGAAACAACACAGCTAGTCCCAATTCGGTAAATGGTACGACTAGCGAAACGAGTGCCTTGATATTTGAGGGGCGCTGCTTATGGATGACTTTTTTCATATGATCTCCGTGCTATGTTTGATGTTATAGAACTCAACGAATTTGAGTCTCATTTCGACTACTTTCTGTTCAATATTTTCAGATGTCCAATTCTTTATTGACACAGGTTCCATTGTACATACTTCCATAACCCCTCCTGATACTGATGTGTAATTATCGAGGTTGTCGTAGTTTTTTGGAATATAAACGAACAACGGTGATATATCTAACCTTCCGGCCAGGGCAGCCCTATACACTCCACTATTGAATTCAGCGATGCCGTTGATATAGTCATGAACACCTTCAGATGATCCTGCAAAACTTAGAGGTTCATGATGAAGACGTTCTTCAAGCCTCTCAAAAAAGCGGGCTCTTCGTTTCGGATGCTTTTTTTGTGGAACGTAAATGACGCCCATTCCGAAAGCAGTTAGCGTTAAGGGTATGAGTTTAAGGGTTTTTTCGGAGAGTAAAAATGGCACGTTAAGTCCAAGAGCTGTTAACGAGAAGATGTCGAGCAAGGAATTATGGTTAAATGTAATAAATGTGGGCTGCTGAGGTAGCGTATATTTTTGCGGGAGTACAAGACGGAACCCTAAGAATCGGAGAATAAGTTTTGACGAAATTACAGTGAGGACCCTACGGTTGAATGGAACGAGTCCGTCAAAAGAAACAAGACGTAGGGTAGTTGAGACAATCCCGAATATCGCGAGTATCAGAAACGTAACCGTTAATTGGTATACGATTTTCATGATTTACTACAGACTACGGTTTGCATAGATAGATTTAGTTTTTTCTGGAACCAGAGAATTGGGGATAAAAGGAATTGTCCCAAAAAGTATGGGAAAACTATTTTATTCAAGTTCAATCCTTTCCCAAGCGTTCTGAAATAAGTTCCTGTGAAAATGTAAAAGTAGGGCGGGAAGGCTCCATAGGGAAGGTAATGGTCGATCTTGTAATTGTGTTTATGAAGAATATTTACCAGATTTTTTTTATCGTAAAGTGCTGTGTGCTGTGGAGCCTGAATGCCGGGCCATTTGGATTTAAAGAGCTTGAAAGTGAGTGAGTCAAGTCTCGGCACTTCGATGATTAATAGTCCACCGGGTTTTAGCAATGATTTAGCATATTTTAAGGTTTGATTTGGATCGTAGTCGTGCTCGAAGAAGTGCCACATGGTGATAAGGTCAAAGGATTGCTTAGGTAGATCTTGCTCATAGAATAGCCCTTCGTGAAAGTCGATTTTTTCAAAGTCTGGATAATCTAGGTTTTCCTTAAAATCGACACCACTTATCTGGCACTCATACTTTTTGTTGAGATGAAGTAAAAATGTTCCCACGGCACAGCCAACATCTAAAACTCGTGTGTTTTTATCGATTGTCATATAGGATCGTACGAGTTTTTCTTTTTCGCGGTCATGCTTGCTCATGGCGTGTTCATAGAGGGGGGTTAGGATTCCCCAATTCTTCTTTTTGCGGTGAGCGATATATTCGGTATCATAAAACTCTTTGATTCCGCTAATTGAGATCCTCGGATTTTGGTATACTAATTCGCAATTATTACACTTAACGTATTGAAATTCACCATCCTTTCCTGTTAGGTCTTCTTCGCCCTTCAAGAAGAAGGCACTTTCGTTTGAACCGCATTGGTAACAGTTTACAGATTCGAAATCAAAATGATCCGGGTTTACAAAGGCCTTGATGTTCAATATGGGGTCAAATTTTGTCATGCTAAAATGCTGTGTTGGTGAGGATGTATAGAAAAAGAAGGAGGTACCTAGTTTGTTTCTGCGTAGTCAGTAAGGCCGTAATACTAAGAACTAAGAAAATAATCGAGACTTGCGAAACCCCATCAATGAAATAGCATAGGGCATAAGCTGTGATTAATATGGGCAAAGCGGTGATCTTGCTGATGATGTCTTCATCGCGGTATTCTATTAGTATGAAAATCAGAAAAAGACCTAAGATTGCGTAAGCGTCATGGCTGCCAAGTGCTAGCACAGCAAAAGGGTATTTGAGAAGCGGAAGAAGGAGACGGATTTTTCGAAATGGAAAGAGAAAATAATAGCTAATTTCGGATAGAAATAAGAAGGATATGAGCAAAATAGCTTGCAGTCCGTCTTGGAAGGAAATAAGAAGGGTAAATCCTATGTATAGTGCATAGAAATATCGCTTTAAACTTACTGCGGTGGCTGAAAACACATACGACCTGTTGGGTTTGTGTTGATCAATTTTTGAATTGGCAACATCATCATATAACCTGAACAATATAAGGAATGCCAATACTCCGACACTTTCCGCTAAGCGATGACCGTTTAGCGTAAATGAACCGTGTGCAAAACATACGAGTGCATAGGCTAGTGCGGCCCAGTTCAATAGCACAATCCGTTCTTTCATATATGTAAACAGATCAGTCATCAATAAATTTTATGGTTCCAGTATCAGCATCTAATTGGATGAGTTGTCCATCTTTTATGCGGGCGGTCGCACTGGGAACTCCGACGATGGAAGGAATTCCAAACTCTCGTGAAACGATTGCGCCGTGAGAGAGCATACCGCCTCGTTCCACAATCAAACCACTGATTAGAGGAAAAACCACAATCCAACCTGGATCTGTTTGTCTGGTAACCAGGATGTCCCCTTTTTTCAGTTTGTATGCCTCGGATATGGACTCAATGACACGTGCACGTGCAGTCACTTTTCCACCGCAAGCACTCATGCCCTTCATCAGATCATCTTCGCTATTTGAATCCTCTTCATTTTTTGTGTTTACGACCAGACCGTTTACAGTGAAAAACTCGTCAGGAAAAGATTTTTCGCACTCTTGCTGATAGTGCCTTTTACGTAAAGTTATTTGGTCTAGGTTCGCCTGGGGTAAGATTGATGAATATTCTATCAGTTCGGTGATTTCTATGTAGGATAGGTAGAGTAAGTCATTGGAATCCGCAAGTAAATTGCGCTTTTGAAGTTCGCTGCCAATTTTCCTGATGACTTTTTTGAATTGGTAATAGAGTTGTGCTTGCTTTAGTCGGGCGCGTTCCCTAGAACTTATGCCACGCATCGCGTTCCGGATAGAAAGGTCTACGAGTCCGTGAAAGAAAAGGGCTACGGGGAACACGATGCCGTATTTTGTCCAAATTTTCCTAATAAACCGTTGCCTAATTTGCTTTGCTTCGTCTGCGGTGGCAGCGATTTGAAGAGCGGGATCATGTTCATTTATTTCGTCATATTGTTTGAGAAGTTGGATGAACGCTACTGGATTATCACTGAAGTTATCAGCCGTAAACATGAGTTCGCCCGAACATCTGAAACCCCAATTTTTCAGGTAGGAATGGATCAATTCAATCGCTTTGTATTCTTTGGATTTGGATGCATAAAGATTCCAGAAATGGTCAGGCTCCATATCCTGAAAATCAGTATATAATATAACGTTTTTTTTAGTGATTTTCAGGATTTCGTGAATGAGCAAAACGGGCTTGGTACTCACAAGGTTTGGAATAGACTGAATAAGTTGATTATGAATTCCAATAGCTTCCTTTCCATAAAATTTTGAGCAGAGCTTTCCCAAGAGTCCGTGGTGAAGCATGGCAAAAAAATCGGCAAGCGAAGCCTTGTACCAACTATGCATCCGAATTTCGATAAACTCGTGAAACGCCGTTTTTAATTCATCTAATGAAATGGCTTGCTCGGATTTGAAGACATATCCTTGAACGCGATTTTCGAATAGTGCCACTTCACGACCTAATTTCCTGTTGTGTTTAATGACGCTTCGAACAAAAGTAAATTTTTCTATGAATGGTACTTTTTGATCGTTCAGGGATTCGTCTTTATGTCCAACAAAATTATTGAACGATCCTAGTAATTGTTTTGCAAATGGCGAACTGTAAAATATGTTATATATGCTCGACATGTTATAATACATACCGCCTCCAAATACACCAATAACATTTGCGAATGAAGATTCGAGTCGTTGAATACGTTCTTGTGGAATCTGGAATAGTTTCGACAGATTTTTGAAATAGTGGTAGTAAGAATCCCGTGCAATACTGTATAACAATGGACTAATCGCGCTAGGGTAATTTTCGTTTACATTCGTGTTCGACCAATGTACGGTTACTCCTTTGCCCTCTGTAGTTATTGGTCTTGCTTGCAAAACATAAACAATTCCATCCTTAACCGCGAATTCGATATCCAGAGGCACGCCAAAGGAGATTTCGAGACGAACACAGATATCTACTAAAGATTTAAATGCGCCAGAATCAGTGCATTGTACGTGGTGGTCCTTTCGAATATAAGTCTTGGATTCGGGCTCTACATCACCGCTGACCAATTTCTCTCCATGCCCAGTAACATATTCGACCAATAATTCGTTATCAGCCAACGGACTGCGCGTAAAGACTACGCCAGCAAAATCCGGATCAACCATTTCTTGTACGACTACAGCCATACCTTTAAGGTGATGACCAGAGGTGTTTTCATATGCTTTAACACTCTGTGAGCTATACGATTTCCAGCATCTCAGTGTATTTTCATATACGGAGTTTACATCAGGAGCGGAGCGATAAGACTCCAGTTGCCCGGCAAATGAGTTTTGGTCTGAATCTTCCCCAATAGCTGAGCTTCGCACCATAAGTGTAACCGCATTGAGTGATTTTAGTGCATTTTCAAGAGCTTCCTTAAAGTGGGTAATGTTTAACCGCTCCTGCTGAAATGCTTCGAACCAATCTTTATGAATAACGAAGCCATTTGGTACGTTTTCACCGTATTGAATTAATCGAGATAAGCTAGCCGCCTTGTTGCCAAATTCGAACGGGGAGAGAGACTCTTGTAGTGTAATCATACGGTTAAAAGCTCTTTTTTATCCCTGAAATAACTAAGATTACAGTGGTTGTTATGTGTATGAAAAGCAAGGAAAAATACATCCAGATTGCTTCTCCAAATGTTACAAAACCCATAATGGCGTGAATGAAGCTTAAACCTGTCGTGGAGTCGGATTTATCTAGCCACCAAAAAAAGTATTTGAACTGTTCATGAGTGCCTCCTGGTGGAATTTTCAGTAACCTTTTGAGAAAAGAATTTGGCAATTCGAAAAAAAGGTAAAAAAACCCAAGCAATGCCCCGTACCAATTAGGCATTTCTATGGGAACTGCTATGAATCGAATAAAAGCTAAAAAGATCAAGGCATTTACAACTGTTAGAAAAAGGAAGCCTCGATAGGTTTTGTTTCGACCGAATAAACGAATGGAAATTGGAATATTGAGCTCTTCTAGTAGGCTATATTTCACAACCACCATATGAAGGGTGTTACTCAGAATCAATGGAACAGCAATGATTAAAATATGCCAGAGAATATCAACGTTCATCTCTTAAGATATTGAGCATTTTTAAAGCTACGTTCAAAACTCGATTCGAGAAATCATATTTCATGATCACTCCGGCGACTTCATAAAAAGATAGTCGCGTTGCGATATAAGTCTCGAGGGAATAGCAAAGTGCCTCGAACCAAGGGTTGTTCTCAGAGAGCTCAGCGACTCGATCACTGTAAAACCCGAGATATCGAACAAGGTCTTCTCTGGTAAAGTCCTGCGGTAGAACGAAGCTTAGAAACTCTACGATATCTCTTGTCGGAAAATCTACAACAGCGAGCTCCAAGTCGTAAAAAACAGGCGTGCCATTCTTCCTAATAGCGATGTTTCGTGAATTGAAATCGTTGTGAATTATAGTTTTTGACAGCTTGATATTCTTTGCAATTCGCGACCAATTTCCTAGATTCATTTGAATACTACGAAGCATCTCGCGATTGATAATGTGCCCACCTTCCAAAATGGTGATATCCAATAATTTGCGATACAGAGGAATGTAGCGCGAGGCATCAAATTCTTGTACTTCTGGTAAGTGCTCGTTTCTCAGAGAGGAGTGAAACCCCTTCAAGGCGCATAACACAGATGATATATCCGCATCACTCCATGCATTTGGATTATTCTCGCTGTTGACGATACGCAGTTCCGAATAGTCGAGGAACTCCTGCATAAAGAGGTAGATTTCTCGCTTCGTATTAACGAGACTCCCCTCAAATCGTGGTATATACTCGAAACCAATTTCCGCAAGCTTCTGGTAAATTTTTATATCCTTAATATGTGCGTTTTGGTACTCTAGTTGAGTGCCGTATTTCTTAATTAGGTCGGCCAATTCCGTATCAATCGATGAGGCCATTAAATGCAATCCCTTAACGGTTTCTACATCCAAAGCTTTCGACTTGAGTAATAGTTTTTCCGAGTAAACCTCACCATTTTCAAGTTCATGATTTCGCTCAACTGGAATGAAGCCGATCATTTTTTTGCTGGTGCGGTTCGCTATAACCGTCAAGATGCCATTATCTAATGTGTCATTTTCTAAAACTCTAAATGAAAAAAGGTTATTACTGTTCCTTTCACCGGCAACTTCAGATAAGAATTTTGTGGTCAATTCGGATTTTAAAAGCCATTGAACTGGTTTATTGCGCCCTAGTTTTTCATGTGCCTTAGCGAACTCGCCACTAACAATTGCAGCGTAGGTGGAAATCTCTAAGCCCATGGCAAATCCGGCGATCAGCTTAGCGAATCGCTCTACTTTACCTGATCCTAAACACCCCATCATATCCAAGGCTTCTGACTGCATTTTCAAGTTAGTGCCACCTCCAACCGTACCAACCACCAGATTAGATAGGGTAAGCTGAAGTTTTAGTCCACCTTCCACACAATCGAGTTCCAGAAAACCAACTGCAGATTCATGCACACAGCCTATGTCTTGACCTGTTGCTACGAAAAATGCAGCAATGGCGTTGGCTACGTTGATGTTGTAACCTACCATAGATTCTTCCTCTGCGAAAGATTTCGACGGGCCGAAAAATCGCTCCATCTTTTCGGAAGTCGTGCGAAGCACCTTGTTTATGACAGTTTCAGGCAAGAAGCAATTCGCAACCACTCTAATACCTCGTCCATGGGTAATATTATATTGGGATATTTTTTTGTCTGCGGCACCATTCCCCTCAATCACATAGTCGATTGGCGATATGTCGAATTTTTCTTTAAACACATCGACAAGATGCATAATTGCATGCCAAGAACAAGTTGTAGTCATGTTTTGACCCGAAGCATCGCCCGTTGAAAAAACGAGTTTGAGGTGGACATTCTTACCTCGAACGAATCGTTCGATAGTCCGTAAATCTGCATGGTTCGAATATTTTTTGATCAGTTGGGCCACTTTCTCCTCTTCCGTCTTCACGAAAGCTTGAAAAGTATGTGCTTCTTCTTCAGTTTCGAATAAAAATAAAGGGGAACGCACCATTTTTTGCCAAGTAACTTCAGCCTCAAAACCTCCCCCGTGACTAATGGCTTTAGCTCCTCTGTTCATGCTGGCAACGAGTGCACCTTCAAGCGCACCCACGGTTGCATACACTAATTCTTCTTGTGCCTTGTCCTTAAACAACATTGGACCGACCACTCCTAAAGGGATTTCTACAGAGCCGATATACGATTCTATGTTGTTTTGAATTTCGCTCAGTTCCAGCTTGGAATACTTAATGTTCTGGATGGAGATGTCTTGCTGCTCTAAAAAGGCTTGACGCATTTCAATGGCACTTTTTACAACAAGTCCTCTTCCTGGAATTACTGGTAGACGGGAAGGTTCAGTATTTATTTTACTATGCATTCATTAAATACGTTTATGTAGTTTTTTGAAATGTAAATAGATTGTCTACCAATTTCATCATTGACCAACCTCTCATGAACCTTTGGAAGGTTGTATTGTGGTATACTGGGAAACATGTGATGTTCGCAGTGGTACGCAATGTTTTTAGGAGAGAGTAGGAGTCTAGAAATGAAATTGTGCTTCGTTGTTCGCGTTTGCATATCTAGGGGTTGATGCTCAATACCTGAATGCTCAGCTATTCGTCGCCATCTATTGATGAGTTGCGTCCAAGAGATGAAGGGAACGAACCAGTACTTTAAAAGCAGCATTTCGTGATCGAAATAGATAAACCCACCAAGGAAAATGATGTAGAAGGAAACTCTAGCGAACTTGTATCTCCTGCTGGACTTCGGTTTGCCCGATGCAACTGATTTGCCCGACATCACTCGAAAAGTTTCGAAAACACCAAGCCCGGAAAGTTGCCTCATGACGATTTTAAGAAAGCGATTAATGGGCATTGGGAATTGCCAATTCTTATCCGTTTTAGCAGTATAATCTGGGTCTTCATCCGTATTTAGACATTGATGGTGTTTGAGGTGTTTTACTTTATATGATTTCATGGAAACAATCACCGGCCAAGCGCAGAATACCTCACCAACTATGTCATTGATCCTTTTGTTTTTTGAGATTAAACCGTGAACAGACTCATGCATTAATAATCCTAAAGCGAGATACCTTGCACCAATAAAGACAACGGTGATTATATAGATGCTCCAATGAAAATAAGTTTCACAAAGAAAGGCTGCGATTAATATCATAGCCCATTCTTGAATGACTGAAAAAATCCCTTTCCACGTTTGGATATTAAAAAATGGACGTAGATCAATTCTATCTAAAATGAGATGAATTCTATCGTTGTAGAAGGTTTTTGAATTTACCATAGTGTGTAATTTAGAATTCTAGATTATGTTTCAAGTTAAACGGTAATTTCTTAAAGTGGAATAATTCGATACTACTAATCATCCTAATATGAGGCTAGTTGTTTACTTTGACGAAGAATAAAATCTCACTTACAAACTTTTATTAGTAATGAATCTAGCAGTTTTTAGTAAAACTATATTTTTGATTCAATATTGAGATTTGCATACCGCACTTTTAAATTCATATCTTATAACTGAGGAATTACCTTATACAGCTTTAGACATACAGGTAGTATCAAAGTCTTTGAAAAAACAGGCTCTCTACTCAAGCTACAGCAAGTAATGGGACACAGTGATATGAAAGTATCCTTGACATACTTGAGAGGATTAGAAGTAAAGCAGTTGGATGTAGAGGATTTGCCAGAGTTGTAAATACATCCCAGCAATGAAACTCATAAGCGGAAATGAGTTAACCTTTTAAGGGATGCAAGAGCAAAAGTGTCGGTATGTGAGATTACATCTTACGACTTAGGAATTACAAATTGTTACCTTCCTACTACACAAAATCACTTACACCTATGAAACTACTTACTACAATTGCAGCCGTATTGATATCAATCTCTGCTTTCAGCCAAGACTATGTTGAATACGATAATGGAACTTTCACTCAGAATGGAGAAGAATTGTCAATGGAACAGATTGATGATTTAACTGTATTACATAAAGCTGGAAGAGGTAATGTTCGCAAAGGGAATAGGTTTGACAATATGTACAAGGATAGAGACTTACGTATTAGCAATAACGGTCTTAACGCAATAGGAGGTATGGCAAGTGGTGTTCCAGGGGGACTTATGGTCTTAGTGGGTGGACTTATGGGATTTTATTCAATAGCGGTCGGCGATAGTTACTATGCACTAGAAAGTATTATTTTACTCGTCCCAGGAGCAGGTCTTAGCGCAGTCTCGTATAATGCTTTTTCAAGGGTAGCTTTATCACCAGCAGAATGTCTCAGAAAAAGAGATAAGGAATTCTACAAAGTAGCGGATAAGTTGAATGAAGCTATCAAGGCTTCTAAGCAGTAATACACCTATGAAACTACTTACTACAATTGCAGCAGTACTGATATCAATCTCTGCTTTCAGTCAGAGCTATGTTAAATATGAAAATCAGTCTTTTTTTCTTAATGAAGAAACAATTGAAATGAGGGATATGAAAAGACTAACAAGACAATATCGCACTGGAGGAAACAATTTAAAAAACGGTATAGCTTCTGTAAATACAGTGAAATATCCTATTTCAAGAGTCCCGCTATTTTTAGGTGGCGCTTCTGCCGCATTAGTCGGTCCTATAATAGCGGTTCTAGGTAGTTATGACCCATCTGGTCCTGTATCTGCTTCTAACCAATTTTTTGCACTAGCAACAGGTGGTTATTGTATTGTTGCAGGGGGGGTGATAATGTCAAGGTCGTTTTTAAGTAATGAAAAATTTATTAAACGAGCCGACACGCAATTTCAAAAGGTAGCGGATAAATTAAATGAGGCTATTAATCAGCAAGGAAATAAGAAGCTTCAGAAGGTGATGGGTCAATAGCTCTCAAAGCGTCCCTTACTTACTTGAGAGGATTAGAAGCGAAACAATTGGATGTGGAGGACTTGCCAGAGTTGTAAATGGATTACCTTGTTAGTCGCTTTTGATTACATTTGTCCAAAGCCGTAAACTAATGAGGTATTGTCTATTTTTATTTGCTCTTACTCTGTTTTCCTGTAACTCTAATTCAATTCAGAGTTTTTCAGTTCTTGAAAATTGCTCCAAGCAAGACTCTATTATTAATTATCAAGATTCAGTATTGGTTCAATTAAATGCAATTCTTGTTAATGAAGATGCGTTAAAATGGCAATTGAATATTATTGAAAGTAGCGATTCGCTAAAGCATATTATACTTGAGAATAATGGTTATTCAAAAAACAAAACTGAAGACGCAGGGTGGTTCACAGACGCAGAATATGATGGCGTAAATTTTGAAGGAGAGATTATCAACACGGCATCGGTGGCAATTTATCACGATATAAAGTGTGAATTAACTTTTTATTCAAAAACAGGAAAGGTCATTGAAAAAGAAGCTTTTATTGTTTACGAAAACTTGAACCCAAATGAGAGTGTTTTCTATCAACATCCCACACATATTCCTCGTGCTACGGAACGCTACGAAATTTCAATCGTGTCAGTATCCACGGAATATTCAAAAAAGTAAATGCTGATTACCTTACCAACAAGCTATTGAATTATATACACTTGACCCAACACGCCTAATAACAACCCAATCTGTTCATCGTCAATTGTTAAATACACATCGGCTGTGGAGAATAATAAGTAGTCGTTTCTTTCAACACGGATAATCAAATCTCCTCTTTTACCAGCACCAAAAAAACGAGCCACTTTAGCTACCGTACTTCCAGATTCCGCCTCACTATTTAACGCCTGCTCAAATAATTCATTAGCCTTAAATTGAAATTCTCTTTGTTTAGGATTAGTAACAAAACAAGTCACACCTAATAAGAGTACTATAATTCCAGACCATTTCATATTGTATAGGTATTATGATTTATTCAAATATATGAATACTATCAATCAACAGAGCGCTATCTGCAGGTAGTAAAGCAGTTGGATGTTGAGGACTTGCTAGAGTTGAACGGATTATAGAGTCTCATTAACAAGCAATGCATTAAGGCACCTGCGAATGGCAATTCTTATATCATCAGCTTCGGTTTCACCAATCCCTTCAGCAGAACAGGAGCTTATCAATGAAGAGTTTTCTGCGGATATAAATTGTATCGTCACCTCTATTGAATATCCCAATCCAAGATTTCTTCTTCCACTCTCACCATAGTTAACTATGAGAGTCTCATTTAGTAATTCTGATTTTACTTCAGGAAGAACGATGAACCCACTTTTAACCAAACTTCCTTTAATTACATCAGCAGGATTAATACTCTTACTCGTTGCTGCTCCGTAAACACCATAGTTATTCCCATATAATCCAGCCGTACTTGATGTTAGTGTATTTGTAGGTGCGATAACTACATATTGATAGGTCTCTATTGGACTATTCTCAATGACAGATACTGGTTGAAGAGGATAAAGAGAAGCACACCCAACTTGAGTAAAACAAAACAAAACACACAATGCAGAATATAATAACGGCTTATACCCGTAAAGCAAGTTCTTATTTTTATTGTCAGTCATCAGCATTGTTACGATTAGAAATCTAATATAACATTAAAATAAAATTATACTCTTGTTAACACATCTGTTAAGAACCCAAGCTATCTCGGCTGTACATACTCTGCAGGTTGAGGTAATTTAGTTATGTACTGGATATTGTACATTATAGTAACGGGTATAAATAATACCTCAACTTGGATTCAGATTAAGCGATTATCTCCAAGTCAATAGTAATATTGAGATTGCCACCGAACAACTGTATAGAGCAGTGGATGAGGGGCAGAAGGGAGATAATTTATAACGGCTCCCCCCGTGATGTGGGACTTTAGGCCCAGCTGGTAGCGGATTCATTAAGAGTCCAACGTAGCTATAAGAAGAAACCCTCTGAAGTTTCCTTCAAAGGGTTTCTGAGTAGAGATTCTGGATATAAAATCGAATCGGAATCGTTCAAACTAAGTCACATTAGTGGGACTCAACCTTATAAAGGGGTGCCTTAAAAACATTAGCAACTACCTTTTAGTCATAGTCGCAAGTGGTTTTTAGTGTAATTCCTTCAATAAAGTTTCGGCCGCTAGTTTCCCTAATTCATTAGACGCTAATGGACTTGCACCTGTTATAAGTTTTCTATCTATCGTTACTGTTTTATCAGATTCCGTATTTACAATTGTGGCGCCTAAGTCTTTCAATTTTTCACTCCACCCTTGCGTCATGTGCCCCGGTAAATAACCTACCATAGGTGTCATTTCATCCACAGCGTCAGGAAAAACAGCCATTCCATATCCTTCATAAAGAAATTTTTGACCATCTAATGTCGTAGACAACAATGCTGCTGGCCCGTGACAAAGTGTGATTGTAAATAAGTCGCTTTCGTGTGCCCAATTCAAGGTCTTTGCAACATTACTATCTTTTGGAAGATCAATCGTTGCGCCATGTCCACCAGGTATAAATACAGCCGCATAAGAACTATCATTTGCAAATGAATTGGTGATGAAATCAGTCAATTTTTTTGGTTGCTCAAAATTCGTTTTATACTCATTATAAATAGCTTTCACATTCTTGTCCTCATTAGGGAAAGCCCACATTTCGAATACAACAGGTTTACCTGTAGGAGTTACAATTTCAAAATCGAACCCTGCATTTTTAAGATGCAGCATTGGCACAAGTGCTTCTACTGGGTGGTTTCCTGTAGAAAACATTTTACCATTTTTCATCTGTAAATTTTTGTGTTCCGTGAAAATCACCAACACCTTAGATCTCTCTCCTTCGTATTTAGTGTATTGAATGTCTTCAAAATCTGTTACGGAAACAGTTCCTAAATTCAATGCTAAACTTGACGGGCTATACGAGCCGTCTTCTTCTAGTGTAGGCTTTGTGATAAAGTAGATTACAACCAATGCAAGCGCAATAAAACTTACTAACCCAATTAATACTTTTTTAATCATGATTTGAATTTGTTATTTGAATAAAATTTAACTGACTTTGACTACAATTTTTCCTTTTGCTCTGCCTGTTGCGAGGTGTGTGAACGCCTCAACACTTTCGGAAAAAGGATATACTTTATCAATAATTGGTTTGATTTTTTCATCCTCAATCAATGATTTGATTTCATTTAAATGCGCGCCATTAGGGTGCATTAAAATGAACTTATAATCAGCTTTCCTATCACTACTCGCTTTGGCTAATGCCTCGGGTAATTTATAGTCTGACATCCCTAACATTTTAGCACTAGCCTCATCCAAAGGACCTACAACGCTAATTACTATTCCTCCTTGTTTTACAACTTCAAAAGATTCAAGAGAATAGTTTTGGCCAAGTGTATCAAACACTATATCCACGTCTTTGGCTATACTCATATAGTCTTCCGTTTTGTAGTCGATTACTCTGTCTGCGCCAAGCGCTTTCACCCATGCCAAATTGGTTGTGCTTGTGGTGGTATATACAAAAGCGCCTTGTGCTTTGGCATATTGAATTGCCAAACTACCTACACCTCCAGAACCTGCGTGTATCAGGACTCTATCATCTTTCTTAATACCAGCAGCTTCTAAAGATTGGAAAGCTGTTAATCCTGCTAAGGGAATACTTGCTGCTTCTTCAAAAGAAATATTTCCTGGCTTTTTTGAAACCGCTGCACTATCAACAGCAACGTATTCTGCCAATGTACCCATTTGTTCTTGGGGAACTCTTGAATACACCAAATCACCAATTTCAAAATTGCTTACTCCATCTCCTTTTTCTAAAACAATTCCACTTACATCATAAGCAGAAGTGCTTGGCAATGGTATTGGAAGCATTCCTTGCAGGTTTCCAAGGATGATACTTTTGTCTATTGGATTAATCGCAGCAGCTTTTACCTCAATAAGTACGTCGTTTGACTGAACTGCCGGTTTACTTAGTTCATTAAAGACTAAACTGTCCTTAATCTCACCGTATGATACTATTTGTAATGCTTTCATTATTGAATCGAACTATTTGAATTTTAAGTCGATACAAATATGTAATGAGCAATCGGAGGAGAATTTACCCTACGGTAAGAAAGCTATTTTCTTACTTTTTCTGCTCTAATACGACTCAAGCTTTGTTGAGTGATACCTAGATAAGACGCGATATGAAAATTCCGAGTATTCTGTTCTATTTCGGGATATTGCTTTAAGAATAAATCATATCTATCGGCAGCACTTAATTGTAGTTGATTCAAGATGCGCCTATGCAAACTAACAACATGGCGCTCTAAATTATGCCTTTGGTAAGGTTCGAATTCAGGGAAAAGTGAATGAATTCCATCCAATTCTTTGGCATTGAATTCAATAACTTTCGATTCGGTAAGACATTCTACGGTTAATGTCGCGAGTTCATCAGTATGAATCGCTATATAATCGCTTATCCACCAATCTTTAATCGCAAACAATAGTGTATTCTCTTTACCGTTTTTATCAGTACAATAAGATCTCAAACAGCCTGCTGAAACAAAGAAAGTATTCTTTACTACTTGTCCTTGACGGATTAATACTTCTCCTTTGCGAAGTGTTTTTTCTTTCGAAATAGAACACAGGAATTCTTCCGCTTCAGGGCTTAAGATCAGCCTAGTTTTTATTTTCTTGATTAAATCTTCCAATTCCTGATGAGGTGATTTTAATGGTTCTGTCGCATTAACTACATGAATTTATAAAATTCTGTTGACGTTTGTTTTTTACACCGCCAATGATTTGAAAGTATCAAACCAGGATGCATGAGGATTTCTAATTTGGTTCTTTCTAATCATATGTGTTGTTTCAATGGCGGCGAGAGTTCTTTGGGCGGATTCAAATTCTTTGAACCCCGTTGTTATTGATATTCGGCGCTTTATGGCCCTGTGATCTTGCTCGATGATATTGTTTAGGTACTTGACTCGTCGTATCTGAACCTTGGGGGTGCTCCATATGGATCTTTTGTTAATCGTTAGAATTCCCGCAGTGTTAGCGCCGCTTTTATCAATATTGATAACACGAGGTTTGGGGTTGTTGCTCAATACTTTATTAAGGAACTTTTGAGCGGAGCCTTTCATTCGTCGTTTAGTCAATAGAAAATCAACGGTGGCGCCTGACTTATCAACTGCTCTGTAGAGGTAGCGATCCTTGCCGGAGACCCGTACATAGGTCTCATCCATTCGCCAGCTATCACCAACCTTGAACTTGCGCCGATGCGCATTTCTTTCAATCATCGGACTGAACTTGAATACCCAACGCTGAAGGGTGGCATGATCCACTTGAACGCCGCGGATTCGAAAGAGCTCCTCGATGTCTCGATAGCTCAATGAAAAACGACTTTTAAAGTATACGGCTTGAAGAATAATATCCTTAGGGTATCGGTGGCGCTTGAACATAACGGTTAATAACAATTTAGAGTGGCAAATCTAAATACTATGAGTTAATGCGACAGAACCCGTTCTTTTCTTAATTTACAAGAACTCATTATTGTTAGAGCATAAAACTATATCTATGAAAACCAAAAAACTCTTAATCAGTCTATTAGCAGCATGACGGCTTAGAATTGATTGAAATAATAGATCTAATGGAGGATTATGTAGTGATGAGGAATCAACTTAATAAAGTCCGCCAAGCGTTAATCCAATTAGAAAAACCAGATCTTGAAAGTAAGGTGGATGATATGGACGACCATATGTTAGAATTCTGGTTTGAATTAGAAAATGGTCTCGTTATTCCAAATTTAGGAGAAAGGTCAAAAGGCTTATTCAGCGGAATGGCTAAAAAAGAATGGGACAACAGAAAACTTCAAAGCGATGCGATGCAGTGTATAAAACAGAATATCTTAGAGGGGAAATCAATAATTGAATAGTTTATTCCGTTTTATTAAACTCGTCTAAATATCGCTTTTTGAATTTCCGCGCTGAAACCTTTTTAAAACCATATCTCTCATTAGACGATAGACCCTCACTATTCTCAAGCCCACGAACCTTCCATATTTCTAGTCCAAGTCTAGCGTTTTCAAAGGATAGCACGTACGCATTAAGGTGCTCAGATTTGACACCTTTGATACCATACTTCTTTTTTACCTCTGTAAGAGTCTCATGAAATACAGGAATACCTAGCATGTAATATGTAATATGTGTTCCTGTAATGACTAAAGCATTTGTATTACCTAAAAAAGAAGGTTCCTCTTCTATTAAAAGATAATGTCCTTTTAAATCCTCAAGTACTACAGGATCGATCTGCGCAGTAACCAGATTTGTTGCACATAGAAAAAAGAATACCAAAAATTTAAAGGAAAGACGACGTTTCATATGTTATTGAATTAAGGATGGCTCAATTTATTAGTTGGTGTTTAAGATATGAAGAATTCAGCAAATTCGGATTATTTGTTCTTGACTGATGAAGACATGTCGGGTACATATAAAATAGTTCCCCCGCGGAATACAAACCTTGATTATATCTCCTTTTTGATTGTCCGGTCACGTTTAATATTGACAAGAAATATTGACAAATTTGACAAATATCGTCCTATATTCAGGTCTAACATTAACCACACTGTCATTATTCGATGATTGAACGTTGTTGGCTACTGTTATCAAGTATCTGAATTCAAGAGTCTGATTCACAATGGCTAATCCTAAACGAAAAAACCCTCTGAAGTTTCCTTCAAAGGGTTTCCTTGTAGACCTTCTGGAGAAAAGGTCGAAACTCGATCTTATGGATGAACCAGGTCAAATTGAGTGAGTTATTGCCCGGTATGTCCTTCCATTGGATTTAATATTTTGTTCGGAATATTCCGAACACAGGTTTGGAATCACGTATAATTTCATCAACCCAATGTTTTCGGTATCTTCACAAAGAAAGAATACGTTAGATGTTTATGACTCATAATCAGGTGGTCGCAGGTTCGAGCCTACCTCTTTAGTAAAAATGAAAGAAAAAAAATTAATAGAAATATTGCTGGATAATTCTGCATTAGATTCAGATAGAGATGATGCAGCAATGGATTTGTCAATATTTGATTCCGACGAGGTAATTGATGCACTGATTAAAGTTGGAAAGGACACTAGTGTTAGTAATGTAATATTGTATTCGGTAGGAGAATCTATAGCTCAAATATGGTTGAGAAACGAGAATTTTGAATATAATTCATACCAAGATTTGTGCTCGACTACAAAGTTTGCAATTAGCGAGAATATGGATGTAATTGAGTAATGCCTGTATGAGAAAATTGGTTGCAGGTTTTTCTCGAGAGCCATGTGATTCTAGCACTCCTGCAATCTAATTTGACACTAAATTTTTTTGAGAAATCACGGATAGCCAAGATTTTGAATGATATAAGTGACCATTTTTGGAGTAAGAACTTTGTCGGACTTCTCGTGACCCAGCTGATTCAGAATCTCATTTAATTTTTGGTTCTTCTTGATCCATGCAGGGCAGAATACCTTGCCTGAATTGAGCAACGATATTACGCATGTTTCGAGCCAATACAACGCGGTAGGCGGTCAGAGAATAAGCACTTCCTTTACCGCGTCTTGGAATAGGTCTAAAGGATTGTCATCAAATCAAAGGAAATCCCGAATCTCATTAAATGAGTCGTTAAACCAAAGGGATGTGTTTTTTGGCCGTGGGAAAATTGACTTTTTTGATTTGAATGGCGATGGTTTTCCAGACCAGTTGAACACAAGAAAAATCGACGATAGAGGAATTCATATAATCTATTCAAATCCTCTAGGAGGGTTATTAGATTCCATACAAATTGATAGCTCATCGTTTTGCTTGGACAAAACCCGAACTAGGACTTCGGGATTAAGGCTTGCAGGGACTCCTGATATCACCAATGACATTGCTTCAAAAGTTAAAGCAAACAACACAAGAAATACTGAGACGAATATTCCTGTGCCCCGGAGAGAGAGGGGAATGAACCTAACGCTACAATATACTCAAAATCAGTTATTTAAGAGAACTCTTTTGGCTAAGTCAACCCGCTAAGCAACCCAATCGGCCGCGGAGGGCATTTCGCCCAATTGCTTGACTCGGAGAGAGAGGGTTTTGAACCTAACGCTCCAATATGCTCAATATCAGTTATTTACAAGAACTCTTTTCGCTAAGTCAACCCGCTAAGCAACCCAATCGGCCGCGGAGGGCATTTCACCCAATTGCTTGACTTAACAAGGCGAATATAATGGATTTTGCCGAAGGTTCGTTTCTCATATTAGCCAGCTTCTGTTACGTATTCATTGTTCGGAATATTCCGAACAGACGTTTGGAACCACGTATAAATCTATAATCCTAGTGTCTTCAGTATCTTCACTAATGGATCAAAATAGGATTTCATTCTCAAATTAAAGAAGGGTCAAGGATTTGGTTGCCATACTCTGCGGTGGGTGCTTTTGAGATGCGTCTCTGGCAATCGCGGAAGTGTTGTTCGGAATATTCCGAACAGACGTTTGGAATGATGTTTAATTCAAGAATCGCGATCTCTTCAGAGCGAAATTGATACCGTTAAAAACGCTGATGCAGTGAATAGTTTATGTACGGTAAATACCGTACATGGCTTGCGCGATTGCCGGAAAGACGGTAAACCCATTCAATGCCCGATTTTACTTACCTTTAGCTAAACCAAATCATTTATGAATCACATTAGAATACCTGACTGGCAGTCAAAACGTCGTAGGTTCGTATCCCTTATTCTCCAGGGCACATCAACGAAAAGATGTGGAAGAAATACACACGCATTACGCAAGAGGAAATTAAAGAAATTGAGCTAAAACTCGAAAACCTCCCTTCAAAAAAA
>Ga0209504_1000336_pt1 | contig 42592 bp, 37 predicted proteins | sample COGITO_mtgs_1005_FD_184791 | JGI IMG/M metagenome (GOLD analysis project Ga0209504, IMG submission 184791) | Pelagic marine microbial communities from North Sea - COGITO_mtgs_100511 (SPAdes) (version 2) | ecosystem: Environmental > Aquatic > Marine > Epipelagic ...
CAGGCGCATGCGCGCTTCTGGGTCTTCGTGAAGCTCAACACTCCAGACCAGGTCATCCATGGTCGCCAGCGCAGCTTGCCATTCGCTCGACTCAACCCCGTGTTTCAGGCAAGTCAACATCAGCACTTTGCTCCAGGCTTCCTGCAGCAAGCGCACCACAACCTCGGGCAAAGTCTTGCCAAGCAGCCGCTGATTCAGTGCCTGCTCGACCTCACGCCGAGCCAAGGCCGCTTTAGCGCTGCCCTCTTCAGCATCGCGGGTGCGCTGTTCAAGCAACTCGCTGCGCCGCCGCTCATCACCGGTAAAGGCCAGAAAGTCAGCCAGCAGCTCGGAGAAAATGGCAGGGTCATCGACAAAGTCATTGAGCAGACGCTGCACAACCTGCTCGATCTTCTGATACAGGCTATCGCGCTGCGTGTCGTCCTGATCACCCCAGCCCAGAGCTGCCGAGGCAATTTCGTTGAGCAGACGGCGAGCCGGGTGACTGCCACGGCTGAAGAAGGTTTTATCGATCACCGCCACTTTCAGCATCGGGATCTGCAAACGACCAATCAACGCCTTGAGCGAGTCCGGCAACGTGCGGTCATCAAGAATGAACTCAAACAGCATCGACACGAGATTGATAACGTCCTCATCAACCTCGCCAACCACCCTCGCCTTGCCCGCTTTGGCACTGGCCCGGGTCAACAAACCTTCAAGCTGCTCGCGCAGATCAAAGTCATCGCTAACCTGCGCGGGTGCACGTTGCTGCATGTGCGAAAGCAGGCGCATCAGGTCATTACTGGAGATCGGCATGGCATCCGCCGGCCGGTTACGCCGCGGAGCCGCGGTACCGCGAGCTTGTGACAGCAACTCCTGAAGGGCGCCGAAGACTTCTTGCACACCTTCATCAGCAAACTCAGTCGACAGCTCAGACGCGGCATCCTGACGCGCGCCACTAACTTGAGCACTGCTGCGCGAAGGGTTTCGCCGTGCCGGGGCAGATTTGAGTTCTGGCAACACTCCGGCTGCGATCAACGCTTGGTTGGCTTCGGCATACAGCTGATCGAGATCGCTGAGCACATACTTTTCAAACAGCTTGAGGATGATCAGCTTGACCTTGATTTCAACACCCAGGCTGCTGCAAGCATCCAGGAAAAACTCGCAGAGGCTGGTCGGGCCAATCGGGTTAGTTTTGTCGTCCAGCTTCTTGCTGACCATGGCGTTGAAACGCGTGGTCAGATGGCCCAGTGCCGTACCGTCACGACTGACGACCTTGGCCACCATCGAGTCCAACGCCACTGACTCTTCCAGCGCATCGTTCTGCACCAACGACAAGGTGTCGAAGGACACCGCATCCAAAGGCGCAGGTTTACCGATTTCGTATTGGTTAAGTGTCGCGAAGGCTTCAAAAACTTTCTGCAGAAAACCACGTTCGATATTCTTGCGCTTCAAACGCAGATCACGCATCGCCTCAAAGAAAGCATTCTGCTCAGCATTGCTGGTGGCACGGTCGGCCATCTCGAACAGCGTATCGTCCGCATTATCAAACAGCGCCTGCAACGCTGTTTTCAGCTGTTGCGCCGCTTTGTCCCGCACGTTTGTTAGCGCCACAGGCAGTCTTCCTACCGGGGAAGTGGGCGATTGCTCAGGGCTCACCTTACTCAGGTGCACCACATTCGCATCAGTCTTCATTGCGAGTCTCCTGCAGACTGCCCCTCTTGGGCGGACCGATCTGCACAGGGATCAACTGAGCGTTATCCGTAACGTCAAAGGCCTGGCGTCAACAATTGTTTAAAAAAGTAAAGCCATTATAGGGATGCGCGCACACATACCAAGCTGACTTTTCCTCCAGACATGACCCGCGTCACAGATGCAGCACTACAGCTTCCCAACGGTTACCTGCATGCGACCAACGCAACACCCTATGCGTTACGGCTGCACGCAGCTAACGAAGAACCTCCATCAGCATAGCCCCACAGCCAGCAGAGAACAGCCGCAAACACTGCGCAAACAGCCATCAATCCCTATAATCGGCACATTCTGCTGACTGGAGCACCGCCATGCCTAACCTTATCCTCGCCGACCTCGCCAACGAAATCGAGGCCAACGTGCGCCGCGCACTGACAGAGGATATAGGCAGCGGCGACATCACCGCACAGCTGATCCCCGCCGAGCGCTTGGCGCACGCCAAAGTCATCACTCGCGAACCCGCAGTAATCTGCGGCACTGCCTGGGTCGATGCGGTATTTCGCCAACTCGACCCACGTGTCGCCGTGCACTGGCACATCCAAGACGGCCAACGCGCCGAACCCAATCAGGTGCTGTTTGAACTGGAAGGCCCCGCCCGCGCCCTACTCAGCGGCGAGCGCAGCGCCCTAAATTTCTTGCAGACGCTCTCTGCCGTAGCCACCCGCTGCCAGCACTATGCCGACCTTGTACAAGGCACCGCCGTCAAGCTACTCGACACCCGCAAAACCCTACCCGGCCTACGCCTGGCGCAGAAATACGCCGTAACCCAAGGCGGCTGCCACAACCACCGCATTGGCCTCTACGATGCCTTCCTTATAAAGGAAAACCACATCGCCGCCTGCGGCGGCATCGCGCAAGCAGTAGCCGCCGCGCACAAGATCGCCCCTGGCAAACCAGTGGAAGTTGAAGTGGAGAGCTTGGAAGAACTGCGCCAGGCATTAGATGCCGGCGCCGACATCATCATGCTCGATGAACTGAGCTTGGATGAAATGCGCGAAGCGGTCGCCATCACCCAAGGCCGGGCCAAACTGGAAGCCTCCGGCGGCGTAAACGAAAGCACCCTGCGCGCGATTGCCGAGACCGGGGTGGATTATATTTCGATTGGTGCGCTGACCAAGGATGTGAAGGCGGTGGACTTGTCGATGCGCCTGAGCCTCTAACCCTTGCAAAACGCGGCAGGCGGTGGAAGCGTCTTGGGCGACTCCATCCTGCGAATCAATCCGTCCTACCGCGATATAACTCTATTCAGCCCACGGATTGAGCTCGACCACCGCAAGCACCTGGCCACTTTGCTTGCGCATTAGCACGGTCATGGGTTTAACAGGCGCCATCAAAGGCAGAAAGCCATCGGCGTCCGGCCACTCAGCCAGAACAGCGTGAACTTGCTCATCGGTATTGAAGCGCCTCAACTCAGCCACAGGCATTAGCCGCCGCTGTATGGAAGCGGTCTCGCTGTGCAGCGGACGGTAAAAATTTGGCCGCTGAGGCAGGTCGACACCGGACATAACCGCCTCAAGCGTCACATCGCTTTTCCCTTCCGCCTCCGCCGGCAAGACGGCAGCCACCCACTTCGGCCCGGTCCATGAGGGGTGGCGATACTGCAACTCAGCTTCATCCAGCTTACGGGTGTCGACATCTAACGCCCTCACCAGATCAAAGCGATCAACATTAAATACCAGCCATGCCGGCCGTCCCTCGGCCACCGCCCATAAGCCGTAGGCCAATGCACTGATTTGCAGAAGGGCGATAACGCTCAAGTCGAACACCAGGCTTTTTTTACCCGGGCTGTATACCAGCAACGTCAGCATGGGGCCCAACACCAAATCAACCGCTAACAACACAAGGAATAAGCGCGTCACCCCGACAGCCTCGTGCAACGGCGCCGGATACCATAGACCGAACACCAGCAGCAGCGTCAGCAGCGCAATAAACAAAGAAATGCCAAGGTGGATCAAAAAAGCTTTAACACGAGCGGGCATGAAAAACTCCAGACTGAACTAGATTTAACAATTGCGGATTAAGGCGCGCAACGCACAGCACTGCAACTCAGCAAGAAAGTCCAGCGCAAGCCGCGCGGCAGTTTTTCTGCGCGCACGACGCGCAGATTAAAGCGCCAACACCCGCAATGAAAAGTTCGACGGTAAGACCACGCTATTAACCCGCCCTAACATTCACCGGCATGACACTTTTTGTCAGTTAATGCCCAGCAAGACAGACGCCACACCGAACAGACCCGCAAAAAACCTCGACTAAAGAGTGGCAAACCCGCAATTGAAAACCTGGCACGCAACATGCTTTAACCTAATCAGCGCAACCCATAGTTGCCGTCACAAACCCTAGAGAGACCTAACATGAAAACTATGCAGAAAGGCTTCACCCTGATCGAATTGATGATCGTGGTCGCGATCATCGGCATTCTGGCGGCCGTCGCGCTGCCGGCTTACCAGGACTACACCATCCGCGCCAAAGTATCGGAAGGCGCTATTGCTGCAAGCTCCATTAAGATTGGTGTTGCCGATCTGTTTGCCAACCGCGGCATGGCTGGCGTTCAAGCGTATGCGGACGAAATTGCGCTTGATCAGGATAACATTCAGACCGATAAAATCGAAAACATCGCGGTTGACGGTGCTACCGGCGTAATCACGGTCACCTTTCTCCGTGTAGCTGCCGGCGAAAGAGAAGGTATCCCGCAACTCGGCGCCGGTGAAGAAGTACTGGCTTATACCCCAGTTATTGACGAAAACCCTATCACTGACCTGAACGCTACTGGCAGCATCACATGGCGCTGCAACTCAAACCAGGCACCTACAACTATTCTCCCGAAGTACCTGCCAGCCGAATGCCGCAACTAATTTATAGTTAGTCGCTAAGCTCAGCGGTAAGCAAGACCACGTTCATTGAACGTGGTCTTTTTATTTCCGCTACAACTGTTTTTCGGGAAACCCTGCTGGGCAACTCCTGCCTAGCAGCCTGTCGAAACAGGTCAACGGAGCACTTAAAGCGCAACCTCCCTGTTGTAAGCATGCGTTTAAGACTATGTTTAAAGCCGTATCGGCCGCTCGGGTGATTTTTTCAAAAACCTGCAAGGCAGCCAACTCTCCCTCAGACATGAAAAAATTAGCAGCAGCGTGTTGCTTACCGGAAAATTCAAGCAGTGCCTTTTTTGTTACTCACCCTTCTTACATTTGGCACGCCTCAAGCAACTAGGCTATAAGGCATTGATTGTTATGGAGCCTGCGATGAACGACAGCGTGTCCCTTACCGGCCTGGCCCGGCAGATGGTTCTGGCAGAATTGCTGGATGAAAAAACCGCCCAGCAGGCGCAAAGCCAAGCGCAACGCAACAAGCTGTCACTGGTTACATACCTAGTGCAGAACAAGCTCGTTAAAAGCCGCGTATTGGCTGAGCTGGCCTCCGAGCAATTCGGCGTGTCCTTCGTTGACCTGAATTCGATAGACAAAGAAAGCCAACCTAAAGAGTTGGTGAGCGAAAAACTGGTGCGTCAGCACCGCATACTGCCGCTGTTTAAGCGCGGCAATAAGCTGTTTGTGGGCATATCCGACCCCACCAATCACCAGGCGATTACAGACGTTCAGTTCAGCACCGGGATGAACACCGAAGCCATCCTGGTTGAAGACGACAAACTGGGTGATGCCATCGAGAAGTTCTTCGATTCAGCCGGAAGCGGCATGGAAGAACTGGGCGATATCGACCTTGGCGACCTTGATGTTGAAACCGTCAATGATGACGCACAGGTAGCGGGCGACGGCAACTCCGCCGATGACGCACCCGTGGTACGTTTCGTCAATAAGATGCTGCTGGATGCGATTAAAAAAGGTTCCTCGGATCTGCACTTTGAACCTTACGAAAAAACCTACCGCGTAAGATTTCGCACCGACGGTATTCTGCAAGAGATCGCCCGCCCACCCATCCAGCTTTCACCGCGCATTTCAGCGCGCCTCAAGGTTATGGCCGGCTTGGACATTTCCGAGCGGCGTAAGCCGCAGGATGGGCGCATCAAAATGCGCATCTCCAAAACAAAATCCATCGATTTCCGCGTAAGCACGTGCCCAACCCTTTGGGGTGAGAAAATCGTGATGCGGATTCTCGACTCAGCCAGCGCGCAGATGGGCATTGATGCCCTCGGATATGAGGAGTCACAAAAAGAGCTTTACATGTCTGCCCTCAAGCAACCGCAGGGCATGATTCTGGTGACTGGCCCCACCGGCTCCGGCAAGACGGTATCGCTTTATACCGGCCTCAATATCCTCAATACCGTTGATGTGAATATCTCCACAGCAGAAGATCCGGTGGAGATCAACCTTGAGGGGATTAACCAAGTCAACGTCAATCCAAAGCAGGGCATGGATTTTACTGCAGCCCTGAAATCCTTCTTACGCCAAGACCCAGACATCATCATGGTTGGCGAAATTCGCGACCTGGATACTGCGTCCATTGCCATTAAGGCCGCGCAAACCGGGCATATGGTGATGTCGACGCTGCATACCAACAGCGCCGCAGAAACCCTGACTCGCCTGCGCAATATGGGTGTGCCGTCGTTCAACATTGCCACGTCGGTTAACCTGATTATTGCTCAGCGCTTGGCCCGCAAACTCTGTAGCAGCTGCAAGAAAGAGATACAGGTCCCCCGCGACACCCTCATTGAAGAGGGATTCCCGGAAGACAAGATCGGCTCCTTTAAAATTTATGAGCCTATAGGCTGCGAAAACTGCAATAGCGGCTACAAAGGTCGTGTCGGAATTTATGAAGTGGTTAAAAACACGCCTGCCCTGCAACGGATTATCATGGAGGAAGGTAACTCGATCGATATTTCCATACAGATGCGTAAAGATGGCTTTAATGACCTACGAACTTCAGCACTGCTGAAGGCCATGCAGGGCGTGACCAGCCTCGCTGAAGTAAACCGTGTGACTAAGGACTAACCGATGGCCGTTAAAGCACTAAAAACCAGCACGTTTGCCTGGGAAGGCACCAACAAGCAGGGTGCAAAAATAAAAGGTGAAGTCAACGGCCAGAACCCCGCACTGGTCAAAGCACAACTGCGCAAGCAGGGCATCAACCCAATTAAAGTGCGAAAAAAATCCGTTTCGATCTTCAGCGCGGGGAAAAAAATCACCCCGATGGACATCGCATTATTTGCTCGCCAAATGGCGACAATGATGAAGGCCGGTGTCCCCCTGCTGCAGTCTTTTGACATTATTGCTGAGGGGCTTGATAACCCCAATATGCGCAAACTGGTGGATGACATAAAACAACATGTCGCATCCGGTAATAGCTTCGCAGCGTCGCTGAGAACTCGTTCGGAGTACTTTGATGACCTGTTCTGTAACCTTGTGGAAGCAGGCGAGCAAGCAGGCGCACTTGAAGACCTTCTTGACCGCGTGGCTACCTATAAAGAAAAAACCGAAGCCCTCAAGGCGAAAATCAAAAAAGCCATGAACTACCCAATAGCGGTAGTTGTGATCGCCGTTATTGTTTCAGCCATTTTGCTGATCAAGGTTGTCCCTCAGTTTGAGTCAGTTTTCGCCAATTTTGGTGCAGAACTACCCGCGTTCACTCAGTTCGTGATCGGCATATCCCAAGGCCTGCAGAAATGGTGGCACGTCATTATCTTCGCCACGTTCGCTGTATTTTTTACCCTGGGTGAAACGAAGAAACGCTCTCAGAAATTTAGAGACTGGATTGATCGAACTGCCCTCAAAGCGCCAATTGTTGGGGATATCATCTACAAATCATCCGTCGCGCGTTACGCCCGCACGCTTGCTACTACCTTTGCTGCCGGTGTACCCCTTGTAGAGGCGCTGGATTCAGTTGCCGGTGCAACCGGTAACGTCGTATTCAAGAATGCCGTGAATAAGATCAAGCAGGATGTCAGCGCGGGTATGCAGCTGAACTTCTCCATGCGCAGCACGGAAGTATTTCCTTCGATGGCCATCCAAATGACTGCTATCGGTGAAGAGTCAGGCGCGCTGGATATGATGCTGGATAAAGTAGCCACCTATTACGAAACTGAGGTGGACAACGCCGTCGACGGACTCACCAGCTTGATGGAGCCACTGATCATGTCCGTACTCGGCGTATTGATTGGCGGCCTGATCATCGCCATGTACCTGCCAATTTTCCAACTGGGTGCTGTTGTTTAACCTATGCCTGTAGTCGACTTTTTGGCCAGCCATGTGCTGGCCTTTGTTTTATGCGCTCTGCTACTCGGTCTTTTGATTGGTAGCTTCCTTAATGTTGTGGTTTATCGCCTGCCTAAAATGATGCAACGCGACTGGCGTGGGCAGGCCCATGAAATATTGCAGCTGCCTGCCGAAGCCCAGGCAGCAACATTTAATCTTGTATTACCAAACTCAAGCTGCCCGCACTGCTCCCATGAAATAAAGCCATGGGAAAACATCCCGGTTATCAGTTACCTGTTTCTGCGCGGCAAGTGCTCAAGCTGCAAAGCACCGATCAGCTTGCGCTACCCTCTGGTTGAGCTGACCTGCGGCTTGTTATCGGCCTACATCGCCTGGCACTTCGGTTTTACCTGGCAGGCTTGCGGCATGCTGCTGTTGACCTGGGGCTTGCTGGCGATGAGCCTAATCGATGCTGATCACCAGCTACTACCGGACTCACTGGTACTGCCGTTACTGTGGCTCGGTTTAATCGCCAATAGCTTCGCCCTGTTTACCGACCTGGAAGATGCACTCTGGGGCGCTATCGCCGGCTACTTGAGTCTGTGGTCGGTGTACTGGCTGTTCAAGCTGGTAACCGGCAAGGAAGGCATGGGCTATGGCGACTTCAAGCTGCTGGCCATGCTCGGCGCGTGGGGTGGTTGGCAGGTATTACCGCTGACGATATTGCTGTCATCACTGGTAGGCGCTGTACTCGGTCTACTCATGCTGCGCCTGCGTAACGCTGAAACCAGCACGCCCATTCCTTTCGGCCCTTACCTGGCGATTGCCGGCTGGATTGCCTTGCTCTGGGGTGAGCAAATCACCGCCAGCTACCTGCAGATTGCCGGCTTCCGCTGACACCACGCCTACATCTAAAAACTGCCCGACATGCAGATACTGCATGTCGGGTTTGGCGTATCAGGGCCACCACGCAGCTTTTTCGCCACCCCCTCCGTTCGCCAGCAGCCCAGCGGCTGCACTACAATCGCGCTCCTAGATGACTGACACGAGCGCGCACCTTGACGACAAAACCCTGGATTCTTGGCCTTACCGGCGGTATTGGCAGCGGCAAAAGCGCTGTTGCTCAGCACTTTGTCGACCTTGGCGTGCACTTGGTTGATGCTGATCATGCGGCGCGCTGGGTGGTGGAGCCGGGCAAGCCGGCACTGGGTAAGATCGTCGAGCACTTTGGCCGCGACATGTTGCAAGCCGACGGCCAGCTTGATCGCGCCGCACTACGCAGCAAAATTTTTACGGACGCTGAAGAGCGGCGCTGGCTCGAAGCTTTGCTGCATCCACTGATCGGCGAAGAGATCATCCAGTACCTGGCGCGCGCGCAATCGCCCTATGCGATCCTGGTGTCACCGCTGCTGGTTGAGTCTGGTCAGCACAAACTGACCCATAGAGTATTGGTGGTGGATGCGCCTGAGCAGTTGCAGATACAGCGCACCATGGCACGCGATCACAGCAGCGACGAGCAAGTCCACGCCATCCTCAAGGCACAAGCCAGCCGCGAACAACGTCTTAGCCACGCCAACGATATACTGCTCAACGACCGGGACTTGCATTGGTTGCAAACCGAAGTGGAACGACTCCACGCTTTTTACCTGACCCTACGCGGAGGCCAAGCATGAGCACACCAACCTTAGTTGCCTGCCCCACCTGTGGCGCACCTGTCGAGTGGGGCCCGCAAAGCCCAACCCGGCCCTTCTGCTGTGAACGCTGCAAACTAATTGACCTCGGCGCATGGGCGTCGGAAGAGCACGCGATAGCAGGCAACCCCTTGGAAGACGACCTGTTCTCTGGCGAGCTGCCGCCGCGCGAACACTAACAAGCCCGCAAGGAGTTGCTTACACTTTCAGCGACCTGCTGATAGCTAGGGCCGCATAAAGCTGTAATCGCGCTCATCATCCAGATTGTCGGCGAGAAACTGCAGTTCTGCGGCCAGATCAGCCGCGCTGCGCTCACGCCGACTGCGCTCAACCACAGCACTTAGCAGTGCCCGCAACGCCACTGCCTGATCAAAACTCACCCCATCGATACCCTGCAAACTCTGCTCGATGACCTGCCTTGCCCATTGATGCACGCCCATAGCCCACCCTCCCTATTGAAGTATGAACGATGGCACCTAACGATCTGCCCGTTTTGATCTGAATCAAGCCACGCAGTGTCATCGATGCACGAAAGACCGCACCATCAGCGCGGTAGATCATCATCCTTCCAGGGCGCAGCTAGATAGCGCGTGCGGTTAAAGGTTTCCAGCCAATCGGGGTAGAACACCACTAACGCTGTCACCAGCATGCCGTTGATAAACGCCTCGGGAAAAATCACCAACCAGAGATAGCCGATAAAATCTTCCAGCCAGGGCGGCATCGAAAACAGACCATCAAGCCAAAGCAGGGCGAAGGCTGCCGCGATACAGAGCAAGGCTCCCAGCGCCGCAGCGGAAAAACCACTACAGAATATGTAGACGAACAGATTACTCGGCTGTTTTCTCTCGACCCAACGCGCACAGGCCTCGGTCACCCACACCGGAATAACCACCAGCAACATACCATTGACGCCCAGAGCAGCAAGATCCTGTCGGCCTAACGCCAGCAAACCCAGCTGGGCAATCAGCCCCACTAACATGGCCAGCGGCCAATCCAGCAGTAAGGTGACCGCCGTCATCCCGATAAAGTGATAGGACAACCCCGAGTCGAAATCCCGGCGCACCAACCACAGCACAAACAGCGCCAGCGCCGTGCCGCCTAGCAGGTGCTGGCGACGCAGATCACTGCACAGCTCGACCCAGGGTGCACGCCAGATCGCCCAGCACAGCAGCGGCAGATAGATCAGCCAGCCCAGCAGCACGCTAGTAGACGACAACAAGTGTGCGGCAATCATCCAGTACCACTCCTAATGCAATTGTGACGTACCTGAGCAGTCTACAACCGCTGCAACCAGCCCCGCCCTTCGGCAGATAAAAAGCCGAGAACAACTGCCGCAAAGGAGTACCAACCAGGCAGCCTGGCACGCTAAGCTGAGCTCATGGATGATTCAGATTACCTGCGCCTGCTAACGCATCAGGCCGAACAAGCCAACGCCTTCCTCTCCAACGCACGTAAGTGGGAGCGCGAGCGCTGGGTGTGCCAGCGACTGCTGCAAGCCTTGAATGTCAGTCATCGCCTAGATGAATTTAGCGCCGCAGATCATGAGCCGCCGGATGTGTTGTTCCGCGACGCCAGCTTTGAAGTGTTCTTTGTCCTTGATGAGGGCCGCCGCCTGAACGATGAATGGCGCGCCGAGCTGGAGCGACGCCGTAGTGCGTTCTCCCTCAGCCAGCTAGTACGACGCGAAGCCAAACCTCGGCGCATCGGCGCAGCCGAACTGCAGCAGCGGCTAACGCCAACCCTGCGCAAGAAAGCTCACAACTATAAAGAACGAGGCCTTGATCTGGGCGAGCTGGACTTACTCGCTTACGTCAACTTGAAACGGGCCGTGCCCGACTTTAATAGTCACTTTCCCCCACCGACCGAGTTTCTTCGGCAAGGCTGGCGCTCACTGTCACTGGTCGGGCCGACCTTTGCTCGCGTGCTATTCGCTCATCCAGGTGCGCCAGATGTTCTGCGCACCAACCTTGGCCGCACGGTGCTGTTCGATGTAGGCATCAGTCTGTGAGCCCGCTAAATGAGCTGCTCGCGGCGGTACCGCAACAAGGCTGTGTGCGTTGGATTGGCGTACGCCCGGCCTCACGGGCGGCAATGATTGAGCTAGAGGCTGTCGAAGCGCGCCGCGAAGCCGGCCTTACCGGCGACCACAGCCGCCCCGGCCCGCGCAATGCCAGACAAGTCACCCTGATTCAATGGGAACATTTGGCCGTGGTCAGCGCCCTTATGGGTCGACCTGCTGAGCAACCAATCACCGCACCTGAGCTACGGCGCAATATCGCCATCAGCGGCATCAACCTGTTCAGCCTTAAGGACAGGCGCTTTCGTCTTGGCCAAGCAATTCTGGAAACCACCGGCTGGTGCCAGCCCTGTGCGAGGCTCGAAGAGCGCCTTGGCCTCGGCACCTTCCAAGTCATGCGCGGCCACGGCGGAATTACCGCGCGCGTGCTACAAGGGGGAATTATTCGTCTGAATGATGACCTGCGCGTTGAGCCTTTGTAAGCCGCGCAGCTAGAATGCCCACCACTTCAGCCTGCAATCGTCTCGTCGATTGTTAACCGGCCCTTAATCGAGGCACGCATGTCCAGTCGCCTGAACCCTGATGATCAAAAACGTGTCGAGCAATACCTAAGCGCTCCACAACATCAGATCGAGCGCCAGCCGTTCAAGCTGTGGCGACTGCTGTTGGTGATATTCATTGCCGTTATTGGCCTCGGCCTGCTGAGCCGTCTTCTGAGTCGATTGGTGCTATGAGCTGCCTTGCGCTCGCCCACTGCGACTCACCACCCTTTCTTAAAAGCCTTATGAGCGTATCTAATGTCTCACACCATCATAATTGTCGGCGGCGGCGCCGGCGGACTGGAGCTTGCTACCCGCCTGGGTAGAACTCTAGGCAAGCGCGGCCAGGCCAAGATCACCTTGGTCGATGCCAACCTGACCCACATCTGGAAACCACTGCTGCACGAAGTGGCGGCCGGCTCGCTAAACTCTTCCGGTGACGAACTGAACTACGTAGCCCAGGCTAAGTGGAATCATTTCGAGTTCCAGCTGGGTCGGATGTGCGACCTCAATCGCGCGGAAAAATGCATCAGCCTCGCCGCCACCGTCGATGACGACGGCCAGTTGCTGATGCCTGCACGCACACTGAGCTATGACAGCCTGGTCATTGCCGTGGGTAGTACCACGAACGATTTCGGCACCGCCGGCGCCGCCGAACACTGCCTGTTCCTCGACACCCGCGAGCAGGCCGAGCGCTTCCATCGCCAGCTGCTCAGCCACTACTTGCGCGCACACGCCAGCCAAAGCGAAACCACCGAGCTGATTGATGTGGCCATCGTCGGTGCCGGTGCCACGGGCGTCGAATTGGCCGCCGAACTGCATCATGCTGCACACGAATTGGCCGCCTACGGCCTGAACCGGATCCGCCCGGAGAATATGCGCATCACCCTGATCGAAGCCAGCCCGCGCGTACTGCCAGCCCTGCCGGAACGCATCAGCCAACCCGTGCACAAGACCCTGGAGAAACTCGGCGTTACCGTACTCACCGGCGCTGCAGTCAGCCAAGTCACCCGCGAGGCACTGCATACGGCACAAGGTCAGATCATCCCAGCAACCCTAAAAGTCTGGGCTGCAGGTATTCGTGCGCCCGACTTCCTCAAGGAGCTGGACGGACTGGAAAGCAATCGCATCAACCAGCTGCAGGTGCGCCTAACCCTGCAAACCACCCGAGATGACAACATTTTTGCATTCGGCGATTGCGCCGCTTGCCCGCAACCCGGCAGCGAAGGACGCAACGTCCCGCCGCGTGCGCAAGCCGCGCATCAGCAAGCATCCCTATTGGCCAAATCGCTGAAGCAACGCATCGACGGCAAGCCACTCGCCGAATACCGCTACCGTGATTACGGCTCGCTGATCTCGCTATCGAGCTTCTCGGCTGTTGGCAACCTGATGGGCAATCTGACTGGCAGTGTCATGCTTGAAGGCTGGCTGGCTAGACTTTTTTACGTATCGCTCTACCGCATGCATCAGGTAGCACTGTATGGCATGACCCGCACGCTGCTGATGATGCTGGGAGACCGTATTGGTCGCAGCACCGAGCCACGCCTGAAACTGCATTGAGCCAAACGCGGGCAAGGCCAATGCCTTGCCCGCCGGCAGCACACAGAGAAGACATCTCGCACTTGCATTAAATCGCAGGCAATAAAAAACCCGCACTAGGCGGGTTTTTTACTTTCAAGCTTGCTTGAAATGGTGGGTCGTGTGGGATTCGAACCTACGACCAATTGGTTAAAAGCCAACTGCTCTACCAACTGAGCTAACGACCCAAAAATGGTCGGGGTAGGGGGATTCGAACTCCCGACATCCTGCTCCCAAAGCAGGCGCGCTACCGGACTGCGCTATACCCCGATGAAAGATTGGCTCCGCGACCAGGACTCGAACCTGGGACCCAATGATTAACAGTCATTTGCTCTACCGACTGAGCTATCGCGGAACTACTTGCTCTCGTTCTCAGCAACTGGATCCGATTTTTAATTCGTTTCCCGTGTCTGAGGCGCGCCATTTTACGGTTTCGCGCACACCTGTCAACCCCCTAAATTGCTTTTACTACAATGATTTGCAGCTGCGTGACAGGCTGCTATATCTTCCCTATGTCTGTATTCATTGCAGGACGCACCAGCCGTAAGGCTTAAGTCAGGAAAGTCCATGAGTAACCAGGGCATACCGCCAAACCCACCCAACTCAGCGCAGACCCTTGCCAGCCGTGGTATTCAGCCGCGCTTCGGCGATCTGGTGCAAAGTTGTCGAAAACTGGTGATGAATCGACTGGCTGAACACCTGACAGGTGTCTTCGCTCAAGTCGACGACACACTCTTTGAGTGCGCCGAAAAAGCCGAAAACAATCAGGTGCAAACCCTGTTTTTCGACAACATGCGAGAAATCCGCAGGCAGCGCCCGCAGATAGAGCGCAGCTACCACCAGCAGATTGCGCAAAACTTCTCTGACTTCCTCGACGGTAAACTCATACCGCCGCCCAGCACCAGCGAGATGGATGCCGAACACATGGCTCTGGTGCAGAACGAGGATTATGAAGAGAGCCTGCAAGTCACCAACATGGTCAGCCGGGTCAAAGCGCGCTGCGCACAACCGCTGTTTGCCCTGGAGCAACGCCTGGCGCTGCTGAATAACGGCCAGAAGCTCGGCGAGGACATCAACCCCTTCGGCCCGCAAATGATTGCTCAGGCCTTTCGCGATGCCCTAACCCCCTGCCCGTTTCCGCTGCGAATAAAGGTCATCCTTTATACGTTGTTCGATACTCACGTGATGCAAAGCCTGGACAACATCTATGCCGCACTCAACCAGCGCCTGATTGATGCGGGCGTGCTGCCTAATCTCAAATACACCGCGCAGCGTAACAATCCACCGGCACAAGCGAAGGCAACGCCCACCGCCGCGCACACTGAACCACCGATCGCAGGCAGCACCAGCAACCGAAACTCACCCGCCACCGGGCAAGCGGATACACAACGGTACAGTACGGACAGCAGCGACTTGAGTGGCCCGCCCCCCAGCGACCCGCAGGAATTGCTAGGCAACCTGGCAACCTTATTGGGCGAGCACCGCCAGCGCGACCTTGACGCTCCCCTGCTCGGCGGCACCCGCAGCATTGCCAGCTTCACCCCGCGCGAGGCCACCAGCACTTACAGCGCCTCCGCCCTGCTGGATGCACTCAACCGCATGCAGCAGCAATCAGCCAATGACCTGTCACAGCGCCTGCATCGCCCACAGCAGGTAGAAGGCCTCAAAGCGGATCTGCAGCAGCAACTGGAGGCCCACAGCGAGCTGCCAGGCCAACAAAAGGTTTCCGACCAAGAAGCCGACGTGATTGACCTAGTCGGCATGCTGTTCGACTTTATTCTCGACGACGACAACTTACCTGACACCTGTAAGACCACCTTGTCACACCTGCATACGCCCTACCTTAAAGTGGCACTGCAGGACAAAGCACTGTTCACCCAGCACCACCACCCTGCCCGCCGCCTGCTCAACGCCATGGCCCAGGCTGGGGTGCTATATGGCGGTGAGGGCGATGAGCGCGGCTTACTGGCCAAAATGCAGTGGGTGGTCGAGCGCGTCATCCATGATTTCTTCGGTGACCTGCAACTCTTTGACGGCCTGCTGGACGAATTCAACGAATTCGTCGCCACCCTCAGGCATAAGGTCGAACTGCGCGAGCGCCGCGCCGTGGAGGCAGCCAAAGGCCGCGATAAACTGCTGGGCGCCCGTCAGCACGCGGTCGACGTCATCGCCAACAGCCTCACCAATCGCCAGCCGCCGACCATCATTCGCAACTTTCTCGAACTAACCTGGGCCGATGTCCTGGTGTTCGTTCTGTTGCGTAATGGCGATCAAAGCCCTGAATGGCAACGCGCCAGCGAAGCGGCTGAACAACTGGCCTGGAGTGGCACCCTGCTCGATGAAGCAGACTGCGAGCGCTTGCAAAAGCTGCGCGTGCCGCTACTTGAGGACCTACGCAAAGGGCTGGAGCTGCTCGGCGGCTACCACGAGGATGGTATCCGCCGCTTGCTCCAGGATCTGGTGGCCTGCCAGCACGCCGTGCAAGCCAAACAGCCACAGGTAGCCGCACGCCTCAAGCCGACCCTACCCGAAAGCCCGCTGGCCGCCATGCTCGGTGAAGACTCCGCACTGACGACCCTAGCTCCGCGCGAGTCGACACTCTCAGCCCGGGCACTGGCACTGGCTAAGGAGCTGGGTCATATCGAGTTCGGCACCTGGTTCGAGTTCGTCAGTGGCGACCAAGTCCGCACGCTCAAGCTGTCCTGGTTTAGTCCGACCACCCGCAACTACATGTTTGTTGATCAGAGCGGCCAACGCGTGGCAATCAAGCCAATCACCCAGCTGGCCACTGAGATGGAACAAGGGCTGGCGCGCATCGTCACCCCTGAACGGGGTGCTCCGCTGGTGGACCGCGCCCTTACCGCCATTTACCGTGTGCTGCAGCGCTTTACCGGGCGCACGGCTGAGACCCCAGAATAAGGAACTCGTATGGACGACGAACGTCGCCTGCACAGCCGGCATAACGCCGAAGTGCAGCTGGAAGTCTTCGATGTGCACTCCGGGCAACGCCTGGGCCGCGTTGTTGACCTTTCCGCCGATGGCTTCATGCTTTTTAGTGACACACCCTTGGCAGCCGACGAGCTGGTGGAGTGTCGCCTAGTCAGTGAACAGGCCATTGATGGCGTGTACGAAGTAACACTTGGCGCAGACTGCTTATGGAGTCGCCCTGGCGCTGACGGCCAGCACTGCTGGGCAGGTTTCCATATCATTGATCTGGCCGAGGATCAGGCTGCCTCGCTGGAAGTCTTGCTCAAGCACCTGTAACGCGCCGCAATAAAAACACCCCGGTCAGTGCGAGCTGAACCGGGGTGTTTTTATAGTGCAGCCCTAATGTGGCAGCCAGCACCTAGCCAAAAATAATCTCATCGCCCTCAACCCTACCTGTCACGCTGCTGCCCGGAGCAAATTTGCCCGCCAAAATCAGCTGCGCCAAAGGGTTCTCGATCCAACGCTGCACAGCACGCTTGAGCGGGCGCGCGCCATAAACCGGGTCGTAGCCCACGGCAATCAACTTATCCAAAGCCTCGTCCGTTAACACCAAACTCAGTTCCCGCTCCGCCAGACGCTGACGCAGGCGACTGAGCTGAATTTGTGCAATGCCGGCAATCTGGTCACGGGCCAGTGGCTCGAAAATCACCACTTCGTCGATACGGTTGATGAACTCAGGGCGGAAGTGCGTACCCACCGCATCCATCACCGCAGCACGCTGCGCCTCACGATCCCCCACCAGCTCCTGAATCTGCGTAGAACCGAGGTTGGACGTCATCACGATCACGGTGTTCTTGAAATCCACGGTGCGGCCATGGCTGTCGGTCAGACGGCCGTCTTCCAACACCTGCAGCAGCACATTGAACACATCGGGATGCGCCTTCTCCACCTCATCCAGCAAGATCACGGAATAGGGCTTGCGCCTTACGGCCTCGGTCAGATAGCCGCCCTCTTCATAGCCGACGTAACCCGGCGGCGCCCCGATTAACCGCGCCACGGAATGCTTCTCCATAAACTCGGACATATCGATGCGCACCAACGCCTCCTCGGTATCAAAGAGGAACTCGGCCAACGCCTTGCACAGCTCGGTCTTACCAACCCCGGTAGGGCCGAGGAAGAGGAACGAGCCACTGGGTCGATTCGGGTCAGACAACCCGGCACGCGAGCGTCGCACGGCATTGGCTACGGCCACCACGGCCTCGTCCTGACCGATGACGCGCTGATGCAGCAAGCCTTCCATCTTCAGCAGTTTGTCGCGCTCACCTTCGAGCATTTTACTGACCGGAATACCGGTCCACTTCGACACCACTTCGGCGATTTCTTCCTCGGTGACCTTACTGCGCAGCAGCTGATTCTCTTTTTTGCCGTGCTGATCCACCATTTGCAGGCTGCGCTCCAAGTCCGGAATAACGCCGTACTGCAGCTCGGCCATACGATTGAGGTCGCCTTTACGCCGCGCCGCCTCGAGCTCCTGACGCGACTGTTCGATCTTCTGCTGAATCTGTGCGGAGCCTTGCACCTCGGCCTTTTCCGACTTCCAGATCTCTTCCAGGTCCGCGTATTCGCGCTCTAAGCGCGCAATATCCTCATTGAGCTTGGCCAGACGTTTGATCGCCGCCTCGTCGTCTTCTTTCTTCAGCGCCTGGGCCTCAACCTTGAGCTGAATCAGGCGCCGTTCCAGCCGATCGAGCACCTCAGGCTTGGAATCGATTTCCATACGAATGCGGCTGGCTGCCTCGTCGATCAAGTCGATGGCTTTGTCCGGCAACTGACGATCCGTGATGTAGCGATGCGACAACTTGGCCGCCGCGATGATCGCACCATCGGTGATGGCCACCTTGTGGTGCACCTCATAGCGTTCCTTGAGGCCGCGCAGAATGGCGATGGTGTCTTCTTCGCTGGGCTCATCCACTAACACTTTCTGGAAACGCCGCTCCAGCGCAGCATCCTTCTCGATGTATTGGCGGTATTCGTTCAGCGTGGTCGCGCCGACACAATGCAACTCACCGCGCGCCAACGATGGCTTGAGCATGTTGCCGGCATCCATCGAGCCCTCACCCTTACCGGCGCCGACCATGGTGTGCAACTCATCAATAAACAGGATGATCCGGCCTTCCTGCTTGGACAGCTCATTGAGTACCGATTTCAGGCGCTCCTCGAACTCACCGCGAAATTTGGCTCCGGCAATCAGTGACCCCATATCCAGGGACAGCAAGCGTTTGTCCTTGAGGCCATCCGGTACCTCACCATTGACGATGCGCTGAGCCAGGCCTTCGGCAATCGCCGTCTTGCCTACGCCCGGCTCGCCGATTAGCACCGGGTTGTTCTTGGTGCGACGCTGCAACACCTGAATGGTGCGGCGAATTTCATCATCTCGGCCAATCACCGGGTCCAGCTTGCCTTCCTCAGCACGCTTGGTCAGGTCAACGGTGTACTTGTCCAGTGCTTGGCGATTTTCCTCAACATTGGGGTCATTGACGGCATCACCACCGCGCAGGTTGGTGACCGCATTCTCCAGCGCCTTGCGACTAACCCCCTGCCCGAGCAACAACTTGCCCAGCTTGGTGCCCTCATCCATGGCGGCCAGCAGCACCAGTTCGCTGGAAATAAATTGATCGCCCTTCTGCTGAGACAGGCGGTCAGCTTGATTGAGCAGACGTGCCAAGTCCTGCGACAGATTGACGTCGCCGGACGGGTTCTGGATTTTTCCCAGCTGGTCGAGCTCTTGACCCAGGGCCAAACGCAGGTTGCTTACATCAAATCCAACCTGCATCAGCAGCGGCTTAATTGAGCCGCCCTGCTGCTCGAGCAAAGCCTGCATCAGGTGCAGCGGCTCAATGGCCGCATGGTCCAGACCCACGGCCAGCGATTGCGCATCGGACAGCGCGAGCTGCAGCTTGCTGGTTAAACGATCAATACGCATAAACAATCAACCCTCATGGTGATGGCAGGCCGGCGCACTGAGTCGCACCCAAACAGAGAGCCTGCGGATAAAGAGTAGATGAGGACGATTGTGCGGGTTTCAAGCCAGGCGGCGTTGATGGAGATCAGTAAAGCGATGCCACATGCTCATCACCGCTGGCCGCGATAGAGACAATCAGTTGCTCAACCAAATCAGGCTGGCAAAGCGTCCGGTTTGTGCCGAGCGGCGGTAAGAGAAAAAGCGCAAGTCATTGACGGTGCAAAAATCGCCACCGTAGACCGCCTCGACACCACGGGCGGCCAGGCGAATCCGCGCCAGCTGGTAGATATCCGCCATAAATTTTCCTGGGTTAGCGCCGGGCTGAAATGCCGCCGCCGCGTGCGCATGCTGGCCGACAAAAGCCTCACGCACCTCTGCGCCCACCTCGAAGGCCTGCGGACCAATGGCCGGCCCCAACCAGACCAGCACCTGATCCGCCGGCACAGCCAACTTATCCAGCGTGGCCTCCAGCACCCCGCCAGCCAGCCCGCGCCAACCGGCATGCGCAGCTGCCACACGAGTGCCGGCGCGATCACAGAACAGCACAGGCAAGCAGTCTGCGGTCATGACCGTGCAGGCCATCCCTGGTGTGCTCGTCCAACTGGCGTCAGCCTCAGGCACCAACGCCGGATTCGCCTCTACCACCGTAACGCCATGCACCTGCTGCAGCCAAGCAGGCTTGCAGCCCAGCAGGCTGACCAAACGCTGACGGTTTTTGGCAACCGCCTGCGGGTCATCACTGACATGCTCACCCAGATTGCAATTATCGAACGGTGCCAGACTCACGCCGCCGGAGCGGGTGGTAACGCAGGTTCTTACCCTTGCTGGAGCAGGCCATTGCGGCGTTAGCCAGTCGTGCATCCTGTCACCCAATTCCTGTTACCCAATAAAAGCCTCACGATCCTGGCGCAGCAGCGTCAGCAACCAGACAAAGTCATCCGGCAACGGCGACTGCCACTTCATCCGCTCACCGGTCATCGGGTGATCCAGCTCAAGGAAGCGCGCATGCAAGGCCTGACGCGGAAACTCCTTGAGGCTTTGCACCATGCTCGGGTTGGCCGCTGGTGGAATGCGGAAGCGCCCACCGTAAACCGGGTCGCCGACCAGCGGGTAGCCAATATGGCTCATGTGCACGCGGATCTGGTGAGTGCGCCCGGTCTCCAGCTTGACCCGCGCATGGGTATGCGAACGGTAGCGCTCCAACACCCGGTAATGGCTCACCGCGGGCTTACCACCATCGCTCACAGCCATACGCTGGCGCTGCGAGGAGCTGCGACCGATCGGGGCGTTAATCTTGCCGCCGGAGGTGATCACGCCGATCACGATGCATTCGTAGATGCGACTGACCGAGCGTTTTTGCAGCTGATCGACCAAGCGGGTCTGCGCTTCAATGGTCTTGGCGACCACCATCAACCCGGTGGTGTCCTTGTCCAAACGGTGCACGATACCCGCGCGCGGCACATTGATAATGTCCGGCACGTGATGCAGCAAGGCGTTAAGTAGGGTGCCATCGGCATGCCCAGCAGCCGGATGCACCACCAGGCCCGCAGGCTTATCGATGACCAAGATTTGTTCGTCTTCATAGACGATGTTGAGTGCAATGTCCTGGGCAATCCATTCGCCCTGGGCTTCCTGCTCGGCCTTAAGAGCCAGCAGCGATCCACCATGGACGATATCGCGCGGGCGCAACACCGCACCATCGACGGTCAATAGACCCTCTTTGATCCAGGCAGACAGACGCGAACGCGAGTGCTCAGCGAACAGGAGTGCGGCGACTTGATCGAGGCGTTGACCGCCCATTTCATAGGGCACCTCGGCGTTCAGTTCAATGATCTGCTTATTAATAGAGGGCATGCTCGGCAACGGCGGGGGCATAGCTTTTGGTTTCGGCTACACGCTTGTGGTTAAATACGGCGTCTTTGCCCCAGGGGTACCAGGGGCGCTCATCATAACAGGACGGCTTTGCTCAAGACAGCCGCCGTCACAGGGACGCAAGCCGCCATGCAAGTGAAACACCTGCTGCTGATCGCAATCCTCGCCCTCACCGCCGCCTGCTCATCGAAAGAGGTCGTCGACGAAAACCTGAGCGAGACCGAACTTTACCAGCAGGCACAGGCCGACCTGGACAATAGTAGCTACACCGCTGCGGTGGCCAAGCTCAAGGCGCTGGAGTCGCGCTACCCGTTCGGACGCTATGCCGAACAGGCCCAGCTGGAGCTGATCTACGCCTACTACAAAAGCGTTGAGCCAGAAGCGGCAAAGTCTGCGGCGGACCGCTTTATCCGTCTGCATCCACAGCACGCTAACGTCGACTACGCCTATTACCTGAAAGGCCTGACTTCATTCGACCAGGATCGTGGCCTCATCGCCCGTTTCGTCCCGCTGGACATGACCAAGCGCGACCCGGGCGCTGCACGCGACTCCTACAACGAGTTCGCCCAGCTCACCAGCCGCTATCCAACCAGCCGCTACGCGCCAGACGCCAAGCAACGCATGATTTACCTGCGTAACCTGCTGGCCGCCTATGAAATTCATGTAGCGCACTACTACCTGACCCGTAACGCCTACGTGGCAGCAGCCAACCGCGGGCGGTATGTCGTGGAAAACTTCCAGGAAACCCCAGCTGTTGGCGACGGCCTGGCGGTAATGACTGAGGCCTACCAGCGCCTAACCCTTGATGATCTAGCTGCCACCAGCCTTGAAACCCTCAAGCTCAACTACCCGGACCACCCAAGCCTGGTCGACGGCCAATTCGTGCCGCGCGAAGAAGAAGCCGATACTCGCTCCTGGCTGGCCAAGGCAACACTGGGTCTGATCGAAACCGATACCCCGCTGCCACCGGGCGAAACCCGCGCCAGCCAGGACGTGATTCGCCAGTACGAAGATGCCGAAGAACAAATTCCGGACGAGCTCAAAAGCGTCGAGACTGAAGAGCAATCCAGTCGCTCGTGGTTCAGCTACATGACCTTCGGCCTGTTTGATTGAGCAAGACGTGCGCATAAAGCGGGAGGCCATCGGTCTCCCGTTTTTTATTGACCCAGCACTACAAAGCACTCACCACCCATACAGCGCCGACCTACTGATAACCACTGCGCAGAACAACACCCGGCGCACGGCCTCAACGCTGGGCGCATACAGGCCGTTTAGCTAAACTGCCAGCCAATCAAAAAGAAGAGGGCATTATGGGTCTGTTCCGCTTGTTGTTCTTGCTGGCCATCATTGCTGGCGCGTTCTGGCTGTGGCGGCGCGTTACCCGGCCAACAGCCACCCGCCCTGACGACACCACCAGCAAAGCAGCGCCGATGGTGCGCTGCGAACAATGTGGCGTTCATGTGCCGCGCGACCATGCTCTGGCGAGAAACGAGCACTGGTTCTGCAGCCAGGCACATCTAGAGCAAGGCTCGCAGCCCAGTGAGCACTGAATTCAACCTAAGCGGGGAGCAAAGCTGGCGAATCCTGCGCCTCTACCACCTGTACCGTTTGATTATTGGCCTCGCCTTGGCACTGCTGGTATCCAGCAACCTGCACACTGATCTACTTGAGATGGCTAACCCGGAGCTATTTCGTTACGGCAGTTGGCTGTATCTAGCGCTTAATGTCCTGATCATCGCCACAGTACGTAGACCCAAACGCCTGGCGCAGATTTTCAGTCTGGCACTGGTCGACGTCATTCTACTCGCCGGCCTGTTCTATGCCGGTGGCGGTACGCCCAGCGGCATCGGCAACTTACTGATTGTCGCAGTGGCCATCAGCAATATTCTGCTGCGTGGGCGTATCGGCCTACTGATTGCCGCTGTCGCCGCAATCGGCATGATTTACCTCACCTTCTTCCTTAGCCTCAGCCGCCCTGCAGCTACAGCCCAGTACGTTCAGGTCGGCGCATTTGGCGCACTGTGCTTCGCTGCCGCCTTGTTCGTGCAAGGCCTAACCCGACGCCTGCAAGCCAGCGAAAGCCTTGCAGAGCAGCGTGCCGCTGATGTGGCCAATCTAGAGGCATTAAACGGCCTGATCCTGCAGCGCATGCGTACAGGCATTCTGGTTTTGGATGAACTGCATCGCGTACTGCTGGCCAACCAAGGTGCCAATCACCTACTAGGGCATGCCGACCTAACGGGTAAGATTCTCGACCCGCACTGCCCTGAATTGATCAAGCGCATGCAGCAGTGGTCACACAACCCAAGTTTGCGCCCTAGCAGCCTGCAAGCGGCACCCGATGGCCGTGTATTACAACCAAGCTTTATTGCCCTGCTACGCGGCGAGTACAAACACACACTGATCTTTCTCGACGATATTTCACAAATCGCCCAACAAGCGCAGCAGCTCAAGCTCGCCTCTCTCGGCCGCCTAACGGCGGGTATCGCCCACGAAATTCGGAACCCACTGGGAGCCATCAGTCACGCCGCACAACTGCTGCAAGAGTCAGAAGATCTGGAGGGGCCAGACCTGCGCCTGGCACAGATCATCCAGGATCACTCACGGCGCATGAACCTGGTCATCGAGAACGTTTTGCAGCTCTCGCGGCGCCGTCAAGCCGAGCCGCAACTGCTTGACCTGAAATACTGGCTGCACCGTTTTGCCAGCGAATTTCGTGGCAGCGCAGCGCCGGGCCAGACCCTGCATCTTCAAACCAGCAGCGGTAGCATTCAGACGCGAATGGACCCCCACCAGCTCACCCAGGTATTAAGCAACTTGGTGGAAAACGGCCTGCGCTATAGCGCGCAGAAGAACAAACAAGGGCAAGTTTGGCTGAATCTATTCCGCGACCCAGATAGTGAGCTGCCTGTGCTTGAGGTGCTGGACGATGGCCCTGGCGTCGCCGAGGAACAACTGCACCACTTGTTTGAACCCTTCTACACCACAGAAAACAAAGGCACCGGCCTGGGTCTGTATATTTCCCGCGAGCTGTGCGAAAGCAATCAGGCGCGCCTTGACTATAAACTTCGTGAAGGTGGCGGCAGCTGCCTACGCATCACCTTCGCCCATCCGCGAAAACTGAGCTGACCATGACCCGCCAGAGAGCCTTGATCGTCGATGATGAACCCGATATTCGTGAACTCCTGGAGATCACCCTGGGGCGGATGAAGCTCGACACCCGCAGTGCACGTAACGTCAAAGAGGCCCGCGAGTGGTTGGCCAAGGAGCCCTTTGACCTGTGCCTGACCGATATGCGCCTGCCCGACGGCACGGGCCTAGAGCTGGTACAGCACATTCTGCAGCGTCATCCACAAGTACCGGTTGCGATGATTACCGCCTACGGCAGCCTGGACACGGCAATCAATGCACTGAAAGCCGGGGCATTCGATTTTTTGACCAAGCCCGTCGACCTCGGCCGCTTGCGCGAACTGGTCGCCGCCGCCTTGCGCCTGCGCAGTGCCGACGGCGAAGAGCTGCCGGTGGACAGCCGACTGCTCGGCGAGTCGCCGCCAATGAAGACCTTGCGCAAACAAGTCCTCAAACTGGCGCGCAGTCAGGCCCCCGTGTATATCAGCGGTGAATCCGGTAGCGGCAAAGAACTTGTAGCCCGCCTGATCCACGAGCAGGGCTCGCGCAGCGAACAGCCTTTCGTGCCGGTCAACTGCGGCGCCATTCCTAGCGAGCTGATGGAGAGTGAGTTCTTCGGTCACAAGAAAGGCAGCTTCACCGGTGCCATCGAAGACAAGCAGGGGTTATTCCAAGCCGCCAATGGCGGCACTCTATTTCTCGATGAGGTGGCCGACCTGCCGCTGCCGATGCAAGTCAAACTGCTACGCGCGATTCAGGAAAAAGCGGTGCGCGCCGTCGGCGGTCAGCAGGAGCTGGTGGTTGATGTGCGCATTCTTTGCGCCACCCACAAAGACCTTGCCGGCGAAGTCGCCGCCGAACGCTTCCGCCAAGATCTTTATTACCGCCTCAACGTCATCGAATTACGCGTACCGGCCCTGCGCGAACGCCGCGAAGACATCACGCTACTGGCCGACATCATGCTCAAACGCCTGGCCGAGGGCACCGGCCTCAGCCCGGCCAAGTTGGACGACGATGCACTGGAAAAGCTCAAAAGCTACCGCTTCCCTGGCAATGTACGCGAGCTGGAGAATATGCTTGAGCGCGCTTACACCCTGTGCGAAGACGACCGCATCACCACCAGCGACCTGCGCCTGGTCGACAGCAGCCCTATCAGTGAGAACGGCGAAGCCAACCTCGCCCAGATTGACAACCTGGAGGACTACTTAGAAGCCATCGAGCGCAAGCTGATCATGCAGGCCCTGGAAGAAACTCGCTGGAACCGCACCGCAGCTGCTCAGCGTTTAGGCCTAAGCTTTCGCTCAATGCGCTATCGACTAAAGAAACTTGGTATCGACTAACGCCATGCGTCACATAGCACCAGTTGAAGAAGGGGCTTTAGCCGCAAAGCCCTTCCTTAAACCATCGACTCAAACAGTCAAATCCAACCGCCCAGCCGGCGCATAAGGCGTCGGGTCCACAATCGGCTCACGCCCGAGCATCAGATCCGCCAGCAATTGGCAGGACGCCGGCGCCAGCACCAGTCCATTGCGATAATGCCCGCAGTTCAACCACAAACCCTCATGCCCCGGCACCGGCCCAATAAACGGAATGCCCTCCGGCGAACCAGGCCGCAGCCCCGCCCAATGCCCCACAATCTCGGCATCCGCCAGCGCCGGCAACAATTCGATAGCGGAAGCTTTTAAGCTAGCCAGCGCCTCGTCAGTTGGTGTCTTGTCGAAACCAGCATGCTCGAGCGTGCTGCCTATCAGAACATGTCCATCCCTACGCGGAATCGCATAGCGCCCCTTGGCCAGGACAATGGCAGGCAAAAAGTCTTCGGCACACTTGTACAGAATCATCTGCCCCTTAACCGGCACCACCGGCAACTCGACGCCGAGGGTTTTCATCAACTCGCCACTCCAGGCTCCGGCTGCAAGCACCACCTGATCGGCGCGCATATCACCCTGCACGGTGCGCACGCCCGTGATACGACCGCCTTCGCGGATAAAACCACTGACCGCACACTGCTCATGCAGCGTGACATTCGGCATTTGCTGCAGGGCAGCACGCAGTGCCTTGACCAAGCGCGGATTGCGCACATTCGCCACATTCGCCATGTGCACCGCTCGCTCAAACCCCTCAGCCAGCGCCGGCACCGCGCGCTGCACAGTGGCCATGTTGACCGACTGTAGCGGCCGACCTAAGCGCTGCGCCCAGTTAACCGCCTCTGCTTCGTCATCAAGATCCAGCCAATACAGCCCAGTGACATACACCTCAGGATCTATCTGCGTTTGCGCCCGCAACTGCTCACCTAAGCGCGGATAAAAGTCCTGCGACCAATGCGCTAGCGCAGTTACTGCCGGGCTGTAACGCCAGGGGTAAAGCGGCGAAACGATCCCGCCGCCGGCCCATGAGGACTCACGCCCTAAATAACCCGAATCAAACAACTCCAGACTCAAACCTGTACGGGCTAATTGCAAACCAGTTAAAAGCCCGACTACTCCGCCACCCACCACCTGACAATCGTTCAACTCCACCCCCAAAATTTGCAACGCACTAAACGAGCGTCTAAACAAAGTAAGAGCCAGGAAGGCCTGCCCCCCAAAAAAACAAGGATGAGTTTTATGCCCAATTTATTTCAGCGTGGAACAACCCTGCTTGAATTGCTAACAGTGCTTTCTCTGCTGGCCCTACTGGCAACAGCTGGCTTGCCGAGCTTCGTATATCTCGTCGAGAAAAACCGTCTAACGACTCTTTTCGATGAGCTGCATGCCAGCTTACAAGACGCCCGCACCCAAGCCATCACACATGGTAAAACAATCGAAGTCTGTGCTTACACACAAGGGACTCAATGCGGCACAGACTGGAGTGATGGATGGGTGTTAAGGACAGCCGGCACACAAGAGATCCTTCGCCTTAATGTCTCATCGCACACAAAAGGCTCTGTCCACTGGAGCGGCTACAGCAGAACAATACGCTTCCGAGCAAATGGCAGCAGTCCAACAAGCAATGGGCGGCTGATTCTATGCGGGCAAAAAGAGCTTATTGGTCAGCTGATAATTAACCGTCAGGGCCGTATCCGTCAGGGTTCTAGCGAAGAGAACCGCACTGAGCGGAGTCGCTGCCGATAACGAAGCACTCCAAATTGCGAGCGAGCTCTCATCACATCGCACAACGTAACCGGTCATCTCCCCTCGCCAGCCGACTGTCATTGAGCACAGGACTCTTTTTGCGTGGTGGGTAATGATATGGATAGATTCTTTATGGAGTAAATCATGTCGAACTCAACAGGCATGCGCGGATTCACATTGGTAGAGCTCATGATTACGCTAGTACTGCTGGCTATCCTTGTGGGTGTAGCGGTACCCAGCTTTACCAACCTGGTGAATCAAAATCGGGTCCAAGCACAAGCTGATGAGCTGAAAGGATTCCTACTCTACGCGCGCAGTGAAGCCGTAAGTAAAAATGCGATCCTTACCCTAAAAATAGAAAATGAAGACCCGTGGATTCTTCAATATCGAGGCGAAACGATCCGCCAGTTCGATTTCACCGCCGGCACAGTGCTTGTGCGCACAGCAGCTAACGAAGTGAGATTCAGAGGTAACGGCACTGCAACTGCTGCCACCTTCACTGTGTGCGAAGGTACAGACAACGAAAATGGTTACTACTTAGAAATACAAGCAAGTGGCGCACTAAACCTGTTTGCGAAAGGCAAGATGGACGCCGCTATCCCAGCCACCGCCCTAGGCACCTGCACACTGTGAGTAAGTACACATGACCAACAAAAAAGGCTTTAGCCTGATCGAGGTATTGGTGGCACTGCTGCTCACCACCATTGGTGTACTGGGCATGGTAGCGCTGCAAGGTCGCAGCATTCAGTACACACAAGACTCAGTGCAGCGAAATACAGCAGTAGAGCTGGCCAACAACCTCATTGAAATTATGCGCGCAAACCCGAGCTCATTATTCATAAAGGTGCCGCCCAAGTTTCCAATGAACAGCGGAATTATCAATAATTCTATTTTTTTTAAAGAGAGCGGCCAGGCACTCAACAATCGTCAGGCCTGCGTGACAAATGACACTACCATACCTAAAACGGCCAAAGAACTAAGAGACTGCTGGGCTGAAACTGTAGAAACCATGTTACCTGGCGGCGCAGATGTTTTTGATAGCGATGTTCATGTATGTCGCAGCTCAATACCAGGCACTTGCGATGATAAAGGATCGATGATCGAGGTACAGCTAGCATGGCAAACACGTGAAGGCGCCTGCCTTGATACTGTCGACACTAATGCTACCGTGTGCACCTACACTGTTAGGGTGGAATTATGACATTTCAAAACAGACAAACCGGCTTATCAATGATCGAGTTATTGATAGCTCTTGCTATCAGCAGTTTTCTGATCCTTGGTATCACACAGATTTTTGTTGATAACAAACGCAACTATATTTTTCAGCAAACCCAAGCATCAAATCTTGATAATGGCCGCTTTGCTACATTGATGCTCAATGATTATCTAGGCAAAGCAGGGTATCGCCGCTCACCCTCTGAGCTGCTTGAAACAGCATTTCCACAAAGACCTGCAGACGCTGACTGCTTAGAGTTTGCTAGCGGAAGTGCGGTAACTGGACTTAATGCTCAAAGCGGATTCTGCATCCGTTACCAACCCAACACTGACGGCGAGTTAGACTGTCAGGGTGAAGCAAGTGCTACATACGATGACAGTAAGCCATTTATTAGCCCACCTGCAGCAAGCATGATTGTATTAGCATTTAAATTCGAGCCTGACGCAGGTAATAAATTCCAAGAAGGTAGCATGAGGTGCAAAAGCCTGAATGCTACAGCGCCGCAATATGTAGAGCTGATAAAAGGCGTCGCCAGTTTTCGCCTGAACTTCGGCGTAGGCAAAACAGACATGTTAGAAAAAGAAATCAACACCTATATACCTCAAAGTAATTGGACTGTCGCCGACGGTGCCATACGCAGCGTTCGCTATTCAATGCTTCTCGCTAGCAGAGAAAATCAGCGCGAGGGTGCCGATTCAAAAATCCTCACAGATTGGCTAGCCATCGCAACTCCGGCTGAGCAGACTTTAATTAATGCCAATGATAAAAACCGTCTTTATCAGGTAGCGGGAAGTACTCAGACACTCAGGAACCTAATGCCATGACAGTGACCTACCCAAAAGCACAGAGCGGCGCAGTACTCCTGGTGGCCCTTGTAATGCTGCTCATCTTAACCATGCTGGCTGTTAGTAATATGCGCGGCGTAACACTCGAGTCGCGTATTACTGCCAACCGAGCACATGAAACTCAAGCCAAGAGCGCCGCAGACGCTGCTCTTCGTGAGGCCGAATTTCGATTTTATGGCCCCAGTAATCTTGTCGACAAGCTGGAGCCCAACGCCGCGAACTGCGCCACGGCAAATAAGCTAAAAACAAACGGCAATAACAAGCCTTGCTTATTAGCCCTTATTAATGCTGACAAACTCCTTTTATTTGTTAACGGCCCTTACGAATTGACGGAGAGTAATAAATCAACCGTGCTGGCCGTAAGCTCAAACAGCGGCCTTGCCTGGATGCCTTATCGTGGGCTAGACCCTGAAGATCAAACACAAGCCAGCGACATCTATGATGTCCAGTGGAATAGCATTCGCGCCACAGAAACCAGCAACGCAGCAGTTAATGCGGAATATGGCATGGTCGCAGAAGGTCAAGGCACATATTTCTATCTAAATAATGGCAAAGCAGGCGACAGCCTGTACTTGCAGTCAACAAATGCCAATATTTATCTCGGCCTTAACAATTGAGAGCTGACGCCATGAAAAATAATTTTAGTACATTACTACTTAGCACTGTAGCAACAGCCTCGATCCTTTCAGGAGCAAACGCTTTTGCGGCTGTCTCTCAAAGCCCTTTGAGCCTCACCGTTGGCGTACCGCCAAATATGCTTCTAACCATTGATGACTCGGGCAGTATGCGCTGGGCATTTGCTCCGGATAATAAGAATGGTGAATCCGCTACACGCAAAGCTAAATCCAATAGCTTTAACCCGCTCTATTACAACCCCTCTGCGAGCTACCGAGCGCCAATTGTTTTTGACACGGCAGGCAATGAAAGCCAACTGGCTACAACGTTCAACAACGCTCGAGTAAATGGCTTCAATAGCGCTCGCGGCAATCTAAACCTTTCAAACGACTATAAAGTTTCTTGGACTTATGATCTTAACGGCGGACTCAACAATACGTATGGTTACGCTAACACCTCCACCAGACTTGCGGAAAACCCTGCAGCAGATTTCAGTGCGACCGCAACACGCAACAACAACGGAACATCTACAGTAACCACTGATGGGGGTATAGTATTTTCCATTACCCGCACAGGCAGTACTTCTTGCACAGCCGTTGCAAACCTATCTGGGGTTTTTACTAACAAGACAGCTAGCTGTAGCGCCCCTGCCAACAACACCTATACCGCTACATTATCTAGAACTGGTGTACCTGCATATTATTACACCTATGACGCAAGCAAAGCAGTAGGATGTACCACTGACAACGACAACTGCTACACGCTGAACTTTGTTCCAGCTAATCAGCAGCAGAACTTCGCCAATTGGTATTCCTTCTACCGCAATCGAGGACTGGCAACCATTTCTGCTGCCGCACTGGCGTTCTACAATCTGTCACCCGCCGTGCGGTTGACCTGGCAAAGCTTGACTAACTGCTCGAGCTTTAGCGGCAACCAAGGCGATTGCCAAAATAACGCGTTAAAGGCCTACTCTCCCGCACACAAGGGTCAACTTTATTCTTGGCTGCAGAACATCAACTTCAACTCAGGAACGCCACTGCCAACGGCATTCAAACGCGCCGGTGAGTTTTTTAAAACCACTGAACCATGGCTGAATACCCCTGGCGGCAGTGGCAACACCACGCAAAACACTTACGCATGCCGTGGCAGTTATCACATTATGATGACTGATGGTATATGGACGAGCAACGTGGCTGAGCCAAGTAACTTCCGTCATGATGGCTCAACTTTCACCCTTCCAGATAGTCGGACGTACACCGGCTTGGCTCCGTATGCTGATAGCCAAAACAACACCCTGGCCGACCTCGCCATGCACTATTGGGCGACCGACCTAAACACTAATCTCGACAATAAATTACCTGCTTTTATACCGTTCAAAAGCGGCAATACTACCACTGATTATTGGGACCCTCGAAACGACCCAGCAACTTGGCAGCATATGGTTAATTTTATGATGGGCCTTGGGCTTACCGAAGCACTTAATAGGCCTGCGATTCCTTGGCAAGGCAGCACCCATAGCGGCACTGGTTATGAAGCACTGAAAGCAGGTACGGCCAATTGGCCAGCAGCAACTCCCACAGGCGGCGACAATAATATTTATGACCTCTGGCATGCTGCAATAAACTCCCGCGGAGAGTTCTTTAGCGTAGACAGCCCAGAAAGTATGGTGCAAGCATTCACTGATATCCTTTCCCGCATTGCTGACCGCAAATCGACTGCAGCCAAGCCTGCTATTAATTCTGGTCAAGTCAGTGAGGACATAAGCGATTTAGGGACTATTAAAACTGTCTCTTATCAAACCTCCTACGCCAGTGATGATAACTGGTCTGGTGATGTTAAACGCTTCGAGAAAAAATATAACCCGCTGACCAGTACCTTTGATACATCCGAAATCTGGAGCGCAAAAACTAAAGTTCCTGGCTGGCAATCTCGTGTCATTAAGATTGCTGGCAGTGGCAGTAGCGGTCTCGTCGACTTCGCATGGACAAACGCGGGTGCCACCACCACTGCAAACACTCTGGCTAACTTGTTAAGTAAAGACCCAGAGAATGGTAATGCTGTTGATACTCGGGGTCAGGCACGCCTCGAATTCCTGCGAGGCAATCGCAGCGGTGAGGGCTCGACCTACCGCCAACGCAGTACGGTCTTAGGTGATTTTTATTCCTCCAGTCCGGCGGTCGTCTCAGGCCCTCGCTATTTGGTTGGTTTTGCCAACCGCCTTGAAGGCAATGAGGCTTATTCAACATTCGCCAGTTCTATTGCCAATCGCACACCACGCGTTTACGTGGGCGGCAACGCCGGCATGCTGCACGGGTTCAACGCCAAAACGGGTGTTGAAGAGTTCGCGTTTGTACCTACTGCAGTGTTTCCCAAGCTGAACAAGTTGACTGGTACAAACTACGGTCATGAATACTACGTTGAAGGCACGCCTGCCGTTGCTGACGTTTACAACGGAACCGAGTGGCGCACTATTCTGGTGGGTACGTTGAAAGGTGGTGGCAAGTCGGTTTTCGCCTTAGACATTACAAACCCAGGCCAGGAAAAACTCCTTTGGCAGTTTGATGACAGCAAAATCACTGCAATAAACGCCGTAAAAATGGGCTTTAGTTTCTCTCAACCTACCATTGCCCGCCTTCACAGCGGAAAATGGGCCGTAGTGTTCGGTAACGGCTACGAAAGTGCCGGTAATACCAACGGCAAAGCCGCACTCTTCGTGGTGGATGCAATGGATGGAACCTTGCTCAAGAGCCTCGAAGTGCAAGGCGCTGCAGGCATTGCAAATGGTCTTTCAACACCCAAACTTGGCGATTTTAACGCCGACGGCGTGGCCGACTATGCATATGCAGGGGACCTGCAAGGTAACGTTTGGCGCTTTGATCTGCTTCGTAATGGCCGTGACGTTAGCAATCCATTCATCACATCTGATGACGGCATTTCTGCAATTGGGGATTTCAAAGTCGCCTACGGTGACGCCCCGCTGTTTCGCGCCTTTGCCGATAACGGTACTACTCGGCAAGCAATTACCTCTGCCCCTAGCCTAGTCCGCCATCCAACTGGCACAGGATACCTGGTGATTTTTGGTACTGGCAGATTCTATGAAACCGGCGATAAAGCAGGTGACAAGAGCATCGCGCAGACCGTCTACGGCATCTGGGATGAAAAAACGCTTGGACAAAACACGAGCGACCCGAGCATTAACCGCAGCAGTCTGCAGGAGCAAACCTTTGTAACGCAAACCTCAGTCACTAACGGTACCGACACACGCCAAGGGCGAGTAATCAGTGACAATGCCGTTCGCTGGCAAGCAAGCGGTGGTCTACCTGCGCAAAATGGATGGTACTTAAACCTTAAGCAAACCGACGGTGAAATGGTTGTGGAAGATATGTCGCAACTGGGTCGCACCGTGTTTTTCCAGTCGCTTGTCCCGAATGATGATCCTTGCGGTGATGGCGCTGGAAACTGGACGTACGCTATCAATCCATTCACCGGCGGTAAAACGCCTCAGAATGCATTTGATTACGTGCCTTCAAGTGATATCGGCACGACCAATGTCTCGTCAATTCGTCAGGACGGTGAGGGCGGCACAACCATCTCGCAAAACTCTGATGGTAAATTCCAGCTGTGCACGGGCCAGGAGTGCGTAAATGTTTACCCGGACCCTTCCAGCCTAGGACGTCAGTCCTGGCGCCGAATTGAACAGGCTGAGTGATATGAACTATAAATTACTACTGTCTTCGTGGAGCACGTTATGAAGCTGAATCAAAGCGGATTCACGCTTATAGAAGTCATGATTGTTGTTGCAATCATCGGCATTCTTGCAGCTATCGCGTACCCAAGTTATGACGAGTACGTAAAGCGCGGCCAACGCGCAGAAGGGCAGGCATTGCTTAGCGATGCCTCAGCCCGTCAAGAGCGGTACTTTGCGCAAAACAACGCTTACATCACAGCGAACGGCGACATTGCCAAGCTTGGGCTTAAAAATGGCAATAAATCGGAAACAAATAAATACACCCTTACCTTGAGCAAGGTCAACGGAGACGGCGGCTATACTCTAACCGCAGAACAAGGTTTCAATGATGCTAAGTGTGGCAATCTGACGCTGGATGCTTTAGGAAAAAAAGACCGCACGGGAAGCGATAAAAGCGTTGCCGATTGTTGGCGTTAGTTAATAAACAAGCAAAATTAAGCCGGCTAACTTTGCCGGCTTAATTTATTAAGAGTCTCGCCCCTGAATTCACAGAGTAAGCGTAACGCTTACGTGCTGAAGAGAAATCACGGAATATCACTTTCGAATAATGACCTGTAATTTTTTTCGTATAGTCCAGCCAAGAACCTGAGCGCTGCCAAGACTAGTCAAATTTAGATGGGATTTACTACTGGGCGCGTACTCACTTTCAACCCCGAACTGATCAATTTCATGCACGCATATCGAATTTATTAACGCATTTATAACAACTTAACCCTTAACTCCTTCGGCATGGAGAACGTCACGTTCTCCGGCCGCCCCAGCAGTTCTTGCGCGCCTGTTGCGCCCCAATCACTGAGCTGCTGAATAACGCCTTGTACCAACACTTCCGGCGCAGATGCGCCTGCGGTGATGCCGATACCGGTCATGCCTGCAAACCACTCCCGTTTGAGATCCTCTGCCCCATCAATCAGGTAGGCCGGGGTACCCATGCGCTCAGCCAGCTCACGCAGGCGGTTGGAGTTGGAGCTGTTGGGGCTACCGACGACGAGCAGCACATCACACTCAGCAGCCAGCTGCTTAACAGCATCCTGGCGGTTTTGCGTGGCGTAGCAGATGTCGTCTTTGCGAGGCCCGCCGATGGCGGGGAATTTATTGCGCAAGGCGTCGATGACCTTGCTGGTGTCATCCATCGATAGAGTGGTTTGGGTGACAAAGGCTAGAGCTTCGGGGTTGCGCACCTGCAACTCAGCGACGTCCGCCTCGTCCTCGACCAGGTAGATACTGCCGCCGTTACTGGCGTCGTATTGGCCCATGGTGCCTTCGACTTCTGGGTGGCCTTCGTGCCCGATCAGGATGCATTCGCGCCCCTCCCGGCTGTAGCGCACTACTTCCATATGCACCTTGGTCACCAAGGGGCAGGTGGCGTCGAATATCTTCAGGCCTCGCCGCTCTGCTTCGTTACGCACAGCCTGGGATACGCCATGAGCGCTGAAGATGACGATAACGTCGTCAGGAATTTGATCCAGCTCTTCGACGAAGACCGCACCACGGGAGCGCAAGTCTTCGACCACGAATTTGTTATGGACGACTTCGTGGCGCACATAGATCGGCGGACCGAAGACTTCCAACGCGCGATTGACGATTTCAATGGCGCGATCTACGCCGGCGCAGAAGCCGCGAGGGTTGGCGAGTTTGATATGCATGGCGGAAACCTCGGCGGTGAATCGTTCTGGCCAGCGTATGGCGCGGCCATATTCACGGGTAAGCAATATGTTGAAGCGGCTCCGGCCGTCAGGCCTAAACGGTAAAACCTCGCGGCCAAAGCCGCTCCCACCGAAGCGAACTACAGATCAGAGCGCTTTAACCTCAATAATTTCCACATCGAAGCTCAGCGCCTTGCCGGCTAACGGGTGATTGAAGTCAATGGTCACCTGGCTGTCGTCAAAGGCTTTGACCACACCGGGCAGCTCAGCATTGGCAGCATCATTGAAGATCACCAGCAAGCCTTCAGACAGCTCCATCTCCTGAAACTGGCTGCGCGGCATGACCTGGATATTCTGCGGGTTGCCCTGGCCAAACCCCTGCTCCGGACTGATCGACAGGCTGCGTTTGTCACCCGCCTTTAATCCGTAAATGGCCTGTTCAAAACCTGGCAGCAAGTTGCCATCACCCACCTTAAAAGTGGCCGGCTTTTTATCGAAGGTGCTGTCGACCACATCGCCGTTATCCAGCTTAAGGGCGAAATGCAGGGTCACTTGCTTGTCCGGGCCAATTCGCAGTTCTTGAATGAGAGGTTCACTCATGGCCTTTATCTCCGGATTTATCGCCTTTAAACATATCCAGCGCCAGCAGGATCGCACCGCCAGTAATCGCCATGTCCGCCACGTTGAAGGCGGGGAAATACCACTGCTGATGCCAATGCAGCAGGATGAAGTCAACCACATGACCAAATACTACGCGGTCTACCAAATTGCCCAGCGCCCCGCCCAGCACTAACGCCAAGGCGACTGCTAGCCAAGTCTCGCTGGGTTTAAGACGCTTGAGCCAAACCACCAACACCGCGCTGATGACGATGGCAATCGCGGCGAAGAACCAGCGCTGCCAGCCAGCGGCATCGGCTAAGAAGCTGAATGCAGCTCCGGTGTTATAGGCCAGGGTCCAGCTGAAGTAATCGGGGATGATCACGATCTGCTGGTACATGCTCAGGCTATTGTCGAAGTAAAACTTGCTGGCTTGATCAAGCACAAACACCATCAAACTCAGCCACAACCAAGCCAGGCGACCGAAACGGCTGGCGTTAGGCGTGCCGTTATTAAGCATAGTGACGAACCTCGCCCGCGCCTTCGATGTTGTCTACACAGCGGCCGCAAATCTCCGGGTGCGCCGGCTTCACGCCGACATCCTCACGGTGGTGCCAGCAGCGCGCACACTTGGCGTGAGCGGATTTGAGCACCTTCAACTTGAGCCCCGACACCTCTGTTTCTACAGCATCACTCGGCGCACTGCTCAGCGGCGCTAGGCTCGCCGTGGAGGTGATCAGCACAAAGCGCAACTCGTTCCCGAGCTTGTTCAAATCATTGACCAGGCTGTCTTCCGCGTAGAGCGTCACTTCGGCTTGCAAGTTGCCGCCGATAGCTTTGGCCGCGCGCAGATTCTCCATTTCCTTGTTCACCGCAACCTTGACCGCCATGACCCGCTCCCAGAACTCGCGGCTCAGTTCGAAGTCCTGTGGTAGCTCGCTCAGGCCCTGATACCAGCCATTGAGCATCACCGACTCATTGCGCTCGCCCGGCAAGTACTGCCACAGCTCGTCGGCGGTAAACGACAGCACCGGCGCAATCCAGCGCACCAGCGCTTCGGCGATATGGAACAGCGCCGTTTGGCAGGAGCGACGCGCCACGCTGTCCGCCGCAGTGGTGTACTGACGATCTTTGATGATGTCGAGGTAGAAACCGCCCAGCTCTTGCACGCAGAAATTGTGCACTTTCTGGTAAACGTTCCAGAAGCGGTAGCTGCCGTAGGCCTCTTCTACTTCGCGCTGTAGCAACAGCGCGCGGTCGACGGCCCAGCGGTCCAACGCCAACATGCCTTCAACCGGCAGCAGGTGCTGCGCCGGATCGAAACCGCTGAGATTGGAGAGCAAGAAGCGTGCGGTATTGCGGATACGCCGGTAAGAGTCAGCGCTGCGCTGCAGGATGACTTTGGACACGGCCATCTCGCCGGAGTAATCGGTAGACGATACCCATAGACGTAAAATGTCGGCGCCCAGGCTGTCATTTACTTCCTGCGGCGCCACCACGTTGCCCATCGACTTGGACATCTTGCGGCCGTTCTCATCGACCACAAAACCGTGGGTCAGCAGCTCTTTGTAGGGTGCATGACCGTCGATCGCCGCTCCCGTAAGCAGCGAGGAGTGGAACCAACCGCGATGCTGGTCGGAACCTTCCAGGTACAAATCTGCACGTGGACCGTTGTCGTGCCCCATCGAATGCGAACCGCGCATGACATGCCAGTGGGTGGTGCCAGAATCAAACCAAACATCCAAGGTGTCGCTGATCTTGTCGTACTGCACCGCCTCGTCACCCAGCAACTCGGCGGCGTCCAGCTTGAACCAGGCTTCGATGCCTTGCTGCTCAACGCGCAGAGCGACTTCTTCCATCAGTTCGGTGGTACGCGGGTGCAGTTCACCGCTCTCCTTGTGCAGGAAGAACGGAATCGGCACACCCCAGTTACGCTGACGCGAGATGCACCAATCGGGGCGTCCGGCGATCATGCTGTGCAGGCGCGCCTGGCCCCACGCGGGAACAAACTCGGTCTGCTCGATGGCAGCCAGCGCACGCTCGCGCAGGGTGCTGCCTTCGTTGGGCTGCTTATCCATGCCAACGAACCACTGCGCGGTGGCGCGGTAGATCAGCGGCGTTTTGTGCCGCCAGCAGTGCATATAGCTGTGCTGGATGGTTTCGTGTTTGAGCAGCGCGCCGACTTCTTCCAGCTTGGCAACGATGGCCGGGTTGGCCTTCCAGATAAACTGACCGCCAAAGAACGGCAGATCGCTGACATACACACCATTGCTCTGCACAGGGCTGAGAATGTCGTCATTGCTCATGCCGTAGCCTTTGCAGGAACGGAAGTCGTCCTCACCGTACGCAGGCGCCGAATGCACGACGCCGGTACCAGCGCCCAATTCGACGTACTCGGCCAGGTATACCGGTGCGAAACGTTCGTAGAACGGATGGCGGAAGCGGATCAGCTCAAGTGCTGCGCCTTGAGCCGTCGCGATAACGTCGCCCTGCAGGCCGTAACGGGCCAGGCAACCTTCCACCAATTCTTCAGCCAGCAGCAGCAAACGATCGCCGATATCGACAAGGGCGTACGTGAACTCAGGATGGACGTTAAGCGCCTGGTTGGCCGGAATGGTCCACGGCGTGGTGGTCCAGATCACGATAGAGGCCGCTTTAGGCAAACTAGCCAGACCAAATGCGGCGGCTAGCTTGTCAGCATCTTCAACCACAAAAGCCACGTCGATGGCTTCGGACTTCTTGTCTTGATATTCGACCTCAGCCTCGGCCAGGGCCGACCCGCAATCGAAGCACCAGTTGACCGGCTTCAGCCCTTTGAACACAAAACCTTGCTTGACCATCTCGGCCAGCGCACGGATTTCGCCTGCCTCGTTGGCAAACGCCATGGTCTTGTAGGGATTGTCCCAATCGCCCAACACGCCAAGGCGCACGAAGTCAGCCTTCTGCCCTTCAATCTGCTCGCCGGCATAAGTGCGGCAGCGCTCACGAGTCAGGTCAGACGGCTGGTTTTTGCCAAAGGTGGTTTCGACCTTGTGCTCAATCGGCAGACCGTGACAGTCCCAGCCCGGCACATAGGGCGCGTCAAAACCGGACAGGGTCTTGGAGCGGGTGATGATGTCTTTAAGGATCTTGTTGACCGCATGACCGATGTGAATGCTGCCGTTGGCGTAAGGCGGGCCGTCGTGCAGGACGAACTTCGGCCGGCCTTCGCCCTGCGCACGCAGCTTCTGATACAGGCCAATTTCGTTCCAACGCTGCAAAATTTGCGGCTCGCGCTGCGGCAGCCCCGCCTTCATCGGAAATTGGGTATCAGGCAGGTTCAACGTGGCTTTGTAATCGGTCATATCAGGCTCTTCGTATGCGGTGGCGCTAATTGATTTAAGTGCGCCAATGGGCACGGGCGGCGGCAATATCGGCAGCAATGGCCGTCTTCAGTGCCTCAAGCGAGGCGAAACGCTGCTCATCGCGCAGCTTGTGGTGGAAAGCCACCGTCAAACGCCGGCCATATAAATCACCGGCAAAATCCAACACATGCACTTCCAGGTGGGCACTGCCATCACCTGCAACACTGGGACGCACACCAATGTTGGCGACCCCTGGCCAGGTCTGACCATCGATCTCAGTACTGACCAGATAAACCCCGCGCAGCGGCACTCGCTTGCGCTTGAGCTGCACGTTGGCAGTCGGCGCATTCAGCTGACGGCCCAGTTTCTGCCCATGCAACACCCGCCCGGCGATCTGGAAGGGGCGGCCGAGCAGGTGTTGCGCCAGGGCGAAATCAGCCGCGTCCAAGGCTTCACGCACCCGCGTACTGCTGACGCGAATACCGGCCAGTTCAACCGTACTGGCCGCCTCAACGCTGAAGCCTTCACGCTCACCTGCATCAGCAAGGAAAGCGAAATCGCCAGCGCGATCACAGCCAAAACGAAAGTCATCACCCACTTCTAAATGCTGTACACCCAAGCCTTCCACCAGCACACGATGCACAAACTCAGCGGCGCTCAGCTCGCGCAGGCGGCGGTTGAAACTTAGACACAGCACTCGATCAACACCTTCGGCTGCCAGCAGCGCCAGCTTGTCACGCAATCGTGTTAGTCGCGCTGGGGCCGTATCGGGAGCAAAGAACTCGCGCGGCTGCGGCTCGAAAATCAATACGCAGCTGGGCACCCCAAGCTCGGCGGAGCGCTCACGTAAACGCGCCAGAATGGCCTGATGACCACGATGGACGCCGTCGAAATTACCGATGGTGGCGACACAGCCCCGATGCTGGGGCCGCAAGTTGTGTAGGCCTCGAACCAGCTGCATAACGCGCTTCTTGCTCATAAAGTGGCCGATTATACGCACACCGGACAGCAGACAACAGGCGTCAAATCAGCCGCAGTCAGAGCGCGCTGCGCCGGGCAAAATCACGCACTCGAAAACCCAGCAGTGCCAGTACGGCGAAATAAGCCAGCAACCCCGCCCCGACCAAGCCGCCTAAACGCAACAAGCGCCAGAGCATGCTGCCGTCCGCCCACGCCGGCAGCTGCTGCATGGTCAGCAGCAACGCCGCTGCCATCGCCAGCAAAGCCAGCAGCAACTTACCGCTAAACAACGCCCAGCCAGGCTGCGGCGTAAACATGCCGCGCTTGCGCAACTGCCAATACAGCAACGCCGCATTCAGGCAGGCAGCTAGACCAATCGCCAAGGCCAAGCCTGCATGCGCCAGCGGAATCACGAAGACAAACAACAGATTCATGAGCTGCGTTGCCAGCAACGTCACCAGACCAATGCGCACGGGAGTTTTGATGTTCTGCTGAGCATAAAACGCCGGAGCGAGGATTTTCACCAGGATGATGCCAACCAGGCCGAATGAATACGCCACCAGCGCACGCTGGGTCATCAGCGTATCGCCCGCGCTGAATTTGCCGTACTGAAACAACGAGGCGATCAGTGGTTCGGAAATAATTGCTAATGCCACCGCACTAGGCAGCGCAAGCACCAAACATAGGCGCAAGCCCCAGTCGAGCAGCTTGGAATAATCCTCATGACTGGCGCCTGAGTGGGTTTTCGATAAAGCCGGTAGCAAGATTGTCCCCAGCGCAACCCCGAGCACACCCGCTGGCAGCTCCATCAGGCGGTCGGCGTAATACATCCAGGACACTGAGCCTGCGACCAGAAAAGACGCGAAAACAGTATTGATGATCAGCGAGATCTGGCTGACCGACACCCCAAAAATCGCCGGCCCCATCTGCTTGACCACCCGCCACACGCCTGTGTCTTTCAGGTTCAGGCGCGGCAACACCAACATGCCGATCTTATGTAGATGAGGCAGCTGAAATAGCAGCTGCAGCAGCCCGCCCACCAATACTGCCCAGCCCAGCGCCATGATCGGCGGGTCAAAATACGGCGTCAGAAATAAAGCGAAGACGATCATGCTGACATTCAGCAAGGTCGGCACAAACGCAGGCACCGAGAAGCGGTTCCAGGTATTGAGCACGGCCCCGGCCAATGACGATAGCGAGATCAACAAGATGTAGGGGAACGTCACGCGCAGCAGGTCAGTGGTCAACTCAAAGCGCTCAACCTCATCAGCAAAACCCGGCGCTGAGACCCACACAATCCAAGGCGCCGCCAAAATACCGAGGCAAGTGACCAGTGCCAGCACCAGCGTCAGCAACCCCGCCACATAAGCGAGAAAAGTTCGCGCAGCCTCCTCACCTTGCTGGGTTTTATATTCCGCCAAAATAGGCACGAAGGCCTGTGAAAAAGCGCCCTCGGCAAAAATACGGCGCAATAGATTAGGCAGCTTGAACGCCACCACAAAGGCGTCCGAGGCCACGCCAGCACCGAAGGTGCGAGCAATAATGGTGTCGCGCACAAAGCCCAATACACGCGAAAGCATGGTCATGGAACTGACAGCGGCCAACGACTTGAGCAAATTCATGTAATATCCCGGCTCCGCAAACAAACACTGGCGCGCAAAGGCGACGAGTGTAGCGGCCTGCCACTGGTCAGGCCAGTACGGGGAAAAGCCAACAGGCTTGACAGCACGCCCCCATATCGGCATGATTCGCGGCCTTATTTGTTTGTAACCCCCAGAATTTTTTCGAGGAGCTTGACGGTGGCCAATACACCTTCTGCCAAAAAACGCGCAAAACAGGCTGAGAAGCGTCGTAGCCATAA
>Ga0209504_1000340_pt1 | contig 42248 bp, 37 predicted proteins | sample COGITO_mtgs_1005_FD_184791 | JGI IMG/M metagenome (GOLD analysis project Ga0209504, IMG submission 184791) | Pelagic marine microbial communities from North Sea - COGITO_mtgs_100511 (SPAdes) (version 2) | ecosystem: Environmental > Aquatic > Marine > Epipelagic ...
CAAAATATCTGAACTCAAACCCACCACCAAAGTCTTTGCCCGGATGCTTCCCAATGCTTTCTCAAGAGTACCTCTTCCTTCAGAAACATCGTGGTTGTCCATAGCTACAGATAAGGTCCAGTAGGAATACGCATTAAAACGTTTCGCTAGTTTTTCTCCCTGATACTGTTGATATGCAGAGGCTTTATGTCCGCCTGTTTCTGAGCGACCTTCTTGGGTTGCCTGATAGGTTTTGTAATTTCTATAGCTCAAAAGAGCGACCGCTCTTGCTGTTTTCATTCCTTGAATTCCAGCATCGGACGCTTCTTGGCCCCAAGTACTGTCGGAAGCTATGGCCAATCGTTGCGTCTCATTGAAAGCAATCCCCCAAGGCGAATGCTTAGCATTGGATGCTATTACGACCAAATTTTCAATATTATCTGGCTCGATGATCGACCACTCTATAGCCTGTTGACCTCCAATAGAGCCTCCTATGAGCGTATTGATTTTTTCAATTCCTAAATCTTTTCTCAACAGGATTAAAGAATGTGCAATGTCTCGGATAGAAGTTTGAGGAAAACTCCCATAATAAGGTCTGCCGGTTTTCGGATTGATCGATAATGGTCCGGTAGAACCGTAATGAGATCCAAGCACATTTACACAAATGATAAAGTGTTTTTCAGGATCGTAAATTTTGCCTTCACCAATGAGTCCACTCCACCAATCAGACACTTCAGAGTTTGCTGTAAGTGCATGGCAGACCCAGATCACATTATCTCGATTCGCGTTAAGGCTCCCCAAAGTCGAATAACTCAGCTCTACTTGAGCCAGAGAACCTCCAAACTGTAATGGGAATTCCTGTTCGTATGTGAAAATTTTATGATTCATGATAAATGGTATGGCTAGTGTTGTTTTCTACGTTTAAGTATTTACTTTTTGGCACCTGATTAAGGTAGCGCATAGAAACCACTATCAACACTGTATAAGTTGATTTTAGTCGATTAAAAATAGACTTTAACGGAAATAAAAAAGCATCTTTTTTCATGACTTCTAGTCTTTTTGAAAAGAGAAACTGATTCAGATAATAAGATATATCAGGGGATAAAAAAATCTCTCCCGATAAGTCAGAAGAGATTGGTTTGCAAAGCATTTGCTTCTCGTCGTCCTTATTTTCCCTCTTTCGAGGTAGGATTTAGCACCTTGTCTTTCGACGGGTTGCTAAGGTTTCGTTGGGCCTGTCCCTCCACCTTTCTGAATAAGTTTACTCGTTTTGTTAAACGTTATGCAAATATACAGCTAGAATCGATTAAAATCCAAGCATTTGTATATTTATTTATGTTGTCATTGCATCACCTGCGATAGGCAGCAGCAACAATAGGTTTTTTATCGATGATTTCTTAAATCGACGATTTAATCAAATTACTTTTCCCAAGTATTCGCTCCAGCCAACAACTTGTTGAGGTCTGGTGCTCCCTTAAGTTCTACTTCTTGAGCCAGCTGTTGGTTAAGACCTTCTTCATAGGTGCCTCTTTCTTCTTGATAAAAAATACCAAATGGACGTGGGCGCGCATCGATATCAGACGAATTATCTTCAAAGAAGCGTACTAGAATATTTGCTTTGTTTCGATCTGACTCGTCATGAATCCATAAATCATCTATGCTAACATTAGGGTCTTTAAGCGAAACAATTTTTGCATGGAATCCATCAAGAACAATTCCCTTGTCTTGCTCTGCACCAAATATGAGCGGCTTACCATGCTCAAGATACACGCTGTTGTCTTTCTTGTTCGTCTTGTCTGTAAACGTAGAGAATGCTCCGTCATTAAAAATGTTACAGTTCTGATAAATTTCTACCAAAGAAGTCCCTTGATGACGCTCTGCACGAAGCAGAATTTCTTTCAAGTGTTTTGGTTCTCTATCTATAGAACGTGCAATAAACGTGGCATCAGCTCCGAGGCTTAAAGCTAATGGATTGAATGGGTGATCCAAAGAGCCTACCGGTGTTGACTTTGTCTTTTTCCCCAATTCAGAAGTTGGTGAGTACTGCCCTTTTGTTAAACCGTAAATCTGATTATTAAAGAGCAAAATATTCACATTGAAGTTCCGTCTCAAAAGGTGAATAAAATGATTCCCTCCAATAGCCAAAGAATCTCCATCTCCCGTGATAATCCAAACGCTTAACTCGGGACGAGAAGCCTTTAAACCGCTGGCAACCGCTGTGGCTCGACCATGAATTGAATGCATTCCATAGGTGTTCATATAATACGGAAACCGAGAAGAACATCCGATACCTGATATAAAAACGATGTCTTCCTTAGGAATTCCCAATTCGGGCATCACGCTTTGTACCTGTTTCAGAATGGAGTAGTCTCCACAACCTGGGCACCATCTAATGTCTTGATCACTAGAAAAATCTTTTGCAGTCAATTTTTTTTGATTGCTATCTTTTAAAACTTCAAGCATGAAATTTACTTTAAGTGGTTTAAAACTTCGTTTTTAATCTCTTGAGCATGGAAAGGCTGACCTTTTACTTTACTTAAAGCCTTGGCATCGATCAAGTATTTGTCTCGAATCAATTTAACCAATTGACCGTCGTTAAGTTCCGGAATGATGATGTGATCATAGTTCGACAACAGCTCTCCTAAATTTTCAGGGAATGGATGGATGTAACGTATCTGTGCATGTGCAACATCAACCCCTTCTGTTTTGAGCTCTTGAGCTGCTGTTTTTATTGCTCCATAAGTAGAACCCCAGCCTAAGATCAACAATTTAGAATCCGTAGTTCCACTGTCTAATTCCTGTTTAGGAATGTGTTTTGCTATTTGATTTACTTTAGCTGCCCGTAGGTTCACCATCACTTGATGGTTGTCAGGATCGTAAGAAACATTCCCTGATTCTTTGTCCTTCTCCAAGCCACCCAAACGGTGCTCAACACCCGGAGTGCCTGGGACAGCCCATTCTCTTACCAAGTCTTCATTACGCTTGTAGGGTAAATAGGCCTCTTCATCCTCTTTTCTTGCTCCACGAACTTTGAGTGCAATAGGCTTTAGTTCCTCAGCAGTGGGGTATTTCCATGGCTCTGCTCCATTCGCAATGTATCCATCAGTTAAGAGGAATACAGGCGTCATGTGTTCCACAGCAATTCTGCACGCTTCATAAGCCATCTCGAAACAATCCGAAGGAGATTGAGCAGCAACAATAGGAAGTGGTGCTTCCCCATTTCTACCGTACATGGCTTGCAATAAATCCGATTGTTCTGTTTTCGTAGGAAGCCCTGTAGAAGGTCCTCCACGCTGAACGTTTATGATGACCAATGGAAGCTCCATCATGACAGCCAAACCGATGGCTTCACCTTTTAAGGCAATACCCGGTCCTGAAGATGCTGTCGTGGCTAAGTCACCGCCAAATGAAGCTCCAATGGCAGAACAAATTCCGGCAATCTCGTCTTCTGCTTGAAACGTTTTGATGCCAAAGTTTTTGTGCTTTGCCAATTCATGGAGAATATCTGATGCTGGAGTAATTGGATAACCTCCGTAAAATAAATTCATTCCTGAACAGTGAGCCGCAGCAATTAAACCTAAAGATGTGGCTTGATTCCCGATGACATTTCTATAAAGACCGGGGGCCATTTCTGCGGGCTTAATTTCAAAACGATTTGAAAAAGTCTCACTTGTTTCGGCATAATGATACCCTGACTTTAAAACTTTCAGGTTTGCCTCTAACACTTCTTCTTTAGATTTGAATTTTCGCTGAAGAAAATCAATGGTAGAATCCAAAGAGCGATTGAAAATCCAATAAATGAACCCAAGAACAAACATGTTCTTACATCGATCTCTTTCTTTAGAGCCTAGAGAAGAGTCCTTCAAATTTTCACGCGTCAGCTTGGTGATGTCTATCTGATGAACTTTGTACCCGTCTAAACTGGAATTGGTTAATGGATTGTCCGCAGGATCAATTCCTGCCAATCGGAAGTTCTTTTTATCAAATCCCGCCGAATTGATGATTATCGTTCCTCGCTCTTTAAGCCTGGAAAGATTCTTTTTTAAGGATGCTGCATTCATCGCAACCAATACATCACATAAATCTCCGGGCGTAAAAACTGCAGAATTACCAAAGTTGATTTGAAATCCTGAAACTCCAGCTAAAGTACCCAAGGGTGCTCTAATTTCCGCGGGGAAGTCTGGGAAGGTACTCAGGTCATTTCCATACAAAGCTGTATTATTGGTAAACTGATTCCCAATAAGCTGTATCCCATCACCAGAATCTCCGGCATAAAGGATCGTTACTTTGTCTAGTACGTTTTTAACTTGTGTATTTTCTTTTTCCAATGTCATGTTGTTTACTTAATGCAATCCACATTCTGTTTTTTGAGCATCTGCCCATCTACCTTCTCTACCCTGACCTTTCTTCGTACAATGAAAACATCCGATAGAGTTATACCCACAGAGTTGCAGTGGGTGCGCTGGTAGATTATTTTTTAATATAAACTCCTTCTGGTCCTCATCACTACAATCAATCAGAGGGTAAAACTTTAATATATCGTCTTTAACTTCGAATAGTTCTTTCTCAGAACGAACATTGTTTTGATGACCCATCAACCCTGAAACCCAAACTTTAAATCCTGACTTTAATTTCTGTAACGGTTTTACCTTATTTATCGAACAGCAAAAATCGGGATTTTTTGACCAAGTTTCATCCTTCAGGGTAAACTCATTTTCCACCGAATCTGGTTTTACGTCAACAACCTGTAATCCTAACGCTTTGGCCAACTTTTTTTTGTAGCTGACGGTTTCAGGAAATGAATAGGTCGTGTCGATAAAATGAATCTTTTGTTCTGGGTTTACTTTTGAGATGATCCCCAATAAATACGCAGAGGAAGCTCCAAACGAAGAGGTTACCAAGACCTCATCGGGCTTATACTCTTCATATAAAGCACTCAACCGATCTTCTAGACTGAGTACTTTGTATTTTTTGTTCTTTGCTTCCAACATCTGTATTTTAATTTGCGTCTACTTCTTCAAAGTAAGCATCAATACCTCCTGTGAGGTTGTATAAATTTGAAAAACCAAATTCCTTTTCTAGCAATTCTATTGCTTTTTTACTTCTTCCTCCGGCTTTGCAGTGAACGACTACTTTTTTGTCGGATACAATTTGACCAACTTCCTCCTCCACGTCAGCAAGAGGGATATGAACACCTTCAAGGTTAGAAATTTCGTATTCAAAATCCTCACGCACATCGATCAACTGAAAAGGCTCATCGCTATTTTGCAAATCCAAAAACTCAGCAACAGAAAGGCTCTTCACGTCCTCCTCTTTGTTTGAACTAAAGCCACAAAATTCTTGATAATCTATTAATTCTGTAATCGATGGATTTTTCCCGTTCAAAGGGTTTTCATCATCTCTGTGTACCTTTACCGTTCTCGTTTCAAAGTTCATGGCATCAAAAAGGAACAGACGACCTGCCAAGGGTTCTCCAACCCCAGTAATCACCTTTATAACCTCGTTAGCTTGCAAAGAACCTACGATCCCTGGTAAAACACCAAGAACGCCACCCTCAGCACAACTAGGAACTAAACCTGGTGGTGGTGGTGATGGAAATAAATCTCTATAATTCGGCCCGACAACGCCCTCTTTGTTGGTGTAGTTGAATACTGATACCTGACCATCAAATCGGTAAATAGACGCATAAACATTCGTTTTGCCTAACAAAACACAAGCATCGTTTACCAAGTAACGCGTTGGGAAATTATCGGTTCCGTCTGCTACCAAGTCGTAGTCTTTAACAATGTCTAAAGCATTTTGAGAGCTCAAAAGAACATTGTGTGTTACGATTTTAATGTAAGGGTTTAAGCCTTCTAATCGCTCTTTGGCAGCAAGTACTTTTGGCTTACCAATATCATTGGTAGAAAACAATACCTGTCGTTGAAGGTTTGAATCCTCAACCACATCAAAATCTAGTACGCCAATGGTGCCGACACCAGCGGCCGCAAGGTACTGGAGTAGTGGTGCTCCTAAACCTCCCGTTCCTACAACAAGAACTTTGGCCGCTTTTAACTTGCGTTGTCCTTCAATGTTGAATTCCGGAATTATTAAGTGCCGACTGTATCGGGATAATTCTTCTTTGCTAAATGTTTCCTGTGCCATAATAAATTAGTTTATACCTCCTGCAATTGCTGGAATGATGCTAACGACATCATCAGCTTTTAAGGCTGTTTTTTCTTTGTCCAAGACATTGATATCTTCATCTCCTAAATAAATTCTTAAGAAGCTTCTGATTTGATTTTTATCGTCAAAAAGATGCTTCTTTAACTCAGGAAATGCAGTTGCTAGTGCTTGAATCGCATCGTATACAGTTGCTGCATTTGCTTCAAATGCTGCCTGGTTGTCTGTAAATTTTCTTAGGGGTGTTGGGATGATTATTTTTGCCATGATTTTAATTTTTTTAAACGGTTGTTACTTTTTTTTCTTCGTTATCGAATACAGGCTCCTGAACAAACTTATGTGTATCGTTGAGCGTCCATGATGAGGTTGCTGCTACTTCACCTTTCACAATGGATACAATCACATATGAGAAGTTCGGCTGCGCAAATTTCAAATCAGTTACGGAGGGAACTGCTGGGTGGTCCGGATGAGAGTGATACACGCCTAACAAATCCAAATTATTTTCTATTGCGTGTCGCTCCGCCTTCACATAATCGATAGGGGCTATTTCAAAGATTCTTTCAGGGTTCGTTTTGTTTTGATTTTCTACCGCTTTTATTTCAACGACTTCTTTACGATCATTGATCTTACCATAGAAAAAACCACAACCCTCATGCGGGTAACTTGCAATTAAATGCTCGTGCATTTCTTGAATGGCTTGATCTGTAAATTTCACTTCTTTCATAAGTCCTTATTTAAAAAGTTGTTCGTAAACCTCGCTGTACTTATCGGCACTATCTGGTATGATGGTAACAATAACGCCTTCATCAATTTCATTAGCCAAACGAATCGCTCCGACTAAGTTTGCAGCGCCCGAAGGACCTATCAATAAGCCTTCTTTTTGGGCAATATCCTTCAATAAGGCAAAACTTTCTTCTGTAGAGATGTCTTGGTTGTCATCTGCTTGATCGGCATTGTATATCTTCGGAACCAAAGCGGTCTCCATATGCTTCCATCCTTCAATCGCGTGCATTGCAGAATCAGGGTGAAGTGCAATAATTTGTGTCTTAGAATCCTGCTCTTTCAAATACGTCCCTGTACCTCTCATCGTTCCTGTTGTTCCTAGGCCCGCCATGAAATGTGTAATCTTTTCATCACCCAACTGCTCGAGGATCTCTGGACCTGTCGTTTTATAATGCGCCTTCCAATTACTGTCGTTACCGTACTGATCGGCATAAAAGTATTTTTCTGGATTTGCTGCAAACAATTCTTTCGCTTTGTTCTGGGCGCCATCCGTAGATTCGAATTGAGAAGTCAGTATCAGTTCAACACCAAGAGATTTTAAATTTCTAATTCTCTCTATGGATGCGTTGGCCGGTATACAAAGCGTCACTGGGATACCTAAAGCACCACAAATGGAAGCATATGCGATACCCGTATTTCCACTTGACGCATCCAACAATGTTTTATTTCGGTTTAATTCGCCTGTAAAAATAGCGTTTTTTACAATCTCATAAGCCGGTCTACTCTTTACACTAGCGCCAAATTGTTGCCATTCCAACTTTGCGTATATTTTCACACCTTTCTTTTGAAAAAGTCTGTTAAAAGGGAACAGTGGTGTATTTCCTATGAACTTTTCAAGCTTCTGCAATCCTTCAAGTAAATCTTTATCCTCCACTTTATTTTCTTTTATCAGTTCCATATACTGTTTGTTGAGTGTCTTTTAGTTTAAACTTGTTCGGACAGTTGTTCAACAAAGTTTTGATTCACAAAGTTGTAAACGTATTTAGGGTGTAGTTTAACGACTTCACCGATCACAATAATTCCAGGGCCATCTTGAGGAGCTTCTTTGAGCTTTTCAACGATGTTCGAAATCTTACCTACAAAAACCTTTTCATTAGGTAAAGACCCATTGTAAATAACCGCTATCGGATAACTAGATCGTCCTTCTTGGGCGTAAATCGCTGTTATTTCTTCTATTTTTCTTAAACCCATTAAGATGACAACCGTAGCGTCGGACTGCACGGCAAGAGAAACATCGTTCGAAAGCTTACCGTTACTCTTAGTGCCTGTAATTACCCAAAACCCGTCGTTTATTCCACGCTTCGTTAAGGGAATGTCTTGTAAGCCCGTTAGCGCTATAGAACTGGATATTCCAGGAATGTATTCCGTTTCTATACCGTGAAGCTCTGCGTACTCTTTCTCCTCATAACCTCTTCCGAATACATATGGGTCTCCTCCTTTTAATCGTATAACACTCCCCTCTTGTTTGACGTATTTTACAATGAGCTCATTAATTTCATCTTGAGAAAATGAATGCTGCCCTGCACGCTTACCAACAGAAATTTTCAGAGCACTATCGTTAGCGGCCTCAAGCAGCTCAGAATTTACCAGTGCGTCGTAAAGAATCACTTTGGCGTCTCGGATTGCCCGAAAGCCTTTCCAGGTGATCAACTCCGGATCACCAGGTCCTGCTCCTAGTATGATTAACTTACCTTTAGTTGCTAGATTGCTCATCTTTCTTTTCTCTTAAGACAAAAGCATCTCGTACAAACTGCTTTGAAAGTGTCAAATAACTTTGAGCAAAATCTTTTGTCGGCTTGTTTTCGTTCATGGCGTAAACCGTTTCTTGAAAACTTTTCTCTAGAGAGAAATGTCCTTTTTCAGGATATTTCTCATCAAAATCCTTGATAATACCTGCCTGTGTGTTGGTTTTCAAACCTTCAGAAACCAACAATGCTTTTGCTGTGTTTACCAATGCGGAATAGGTATGGTAAATTGAATCTGAATAAGATGAACCCGCTAAGGCTTCTGTCGCTTCTGCCAATCGCTCTTCGGACTCCAGGAGTAAGGTTGCCACCAAATCTATCGTTACACCCGCACATTCACCCACACCAATTTCTGTTTTGAATGTCTCTTCGTGACCCCAGTCAATAAAATCACTGTCCACCAAATTGTCCGTAGATGCAAGGCTCTTTAGCAACTCATAGAAATAAGGCTTCCCTTGTCTTTGGTAATAATCGATGTGGTACTCTCCATCGTTGGAATGTGCTTCATAATCGTTCAAAATCGTCTTTAAAGCTTGAGGTGCTCTCTTACTCGGGATTTTCACAATTTTTTCTGAAACACGACCGGCTCCATCTCCAACAACTCCACCTCCTAAAAGAATTTGTGTTGCTGGTAAAATACCTTTCTTAACCTTGATCGCAGACCCATGAAATCCAATGGCAGCCATCGAGTGTTGACCGCAAGAATTCATACATCCACTGATTTTAATTTTTAAATTTTTGTTGTAAATGTAATCTGGGTAATCTTGTTTTAAGACCTCTTCTAAAGCTCCAGCAACTCCTGTACTGTTTGCAATTCCTAAATTACAAGTGTCCGTTCCAGGACACGCTGTTACATCATGCGTGCTGTCGGCTCCTGGCTCTGCAAAACCTAGCCCATCTAAAGCACTGTAGATTGCTTTTAAGTTGGCCTCAGGGACGAACTTAATCACAAAGCCTTGACCAATGGTGAATCGAATTTCATCTGATGCCAAGCGCTCAACGATCTTTGCTAAAGCACGAGCTTGAGTGGTCGTAAAGTCTCCTGTAAGAAGTCTCACGTTTACCGCGTAATAACCGTCTTGCTTTTGCGCAACTACATTACTCTTGAACCATTTATCGTAAGCATCTGCATCCACATCCACATCAACCGTTTCGGTTAAAGATTCTGGTCTTTTTGTCTCTTCGTATGTGTCTGGGTCTATGTGAAAGGTCTGATACTTTAGAGATTTGCGCTCTAACTCCACCAATCTTTGAAACTCTTCAACACCTATCTTTTTCACCAAGTACTTCAAACGCGCCTTATTTCTTCGAGCTCTTTCACCGTGTTTATCAAATACACGAACCAGGGCTTCACTGTAAGGAATGATCGCATCTTCCGGAAGGAAATCGTAAACCGACTGTGCCAAATAAGGTTGAGCACCCAAACCACCAGCGATAACCACTTTAAATCCACGTTGTTCTACACCATCAACGTTTCTTGTTTTAGCGATAAATCCTATATCGTGTATGAATGTATAAGCGCTGTCTTCTTCGTTGGAAGAAAATGCAATTTTCACCTTACGACCCATCTCTTGAGAAATCGGGTTTCTCAAAAAGAATTCAAACATAGCATGTGCGTATGGGCTTATGTCAAACGGTTCGTTTTTGTCTACTCCGGCCATAGCAGAAGCCGTAATATTTCTTACTGTGTTACCGCAAGCTTCTCTCAAGGTAACGTCATCTTTTTCTAAGTCGGCCCACAATTGTGGCGTTCGGTCCAAACTAACATAGTGAATTTGAATATCCTGACGCGTAGTAATGTGAAGCTTCCCTGTTGAATATTCATCCGCTACATCTGCAATTCTTCGGAGTTGATTGACCTTTGTCTTTCCATAAGGCAGCTTGATCCGAATCATTTGTACACCAGATTGTCTCTGTCCATAAACCCCTCTTGCCAATCGAAGGCTTCTAAACTTATCTTCGTCTAACTTACCATCTTTGAACAGGTGAATCTTTCTCTCCAATTCAATAATATCCTTTTCTACTACAGGATTTTCAATTTCGGTTCTAAAACTTTGCATGCTAATTAGGGGTTTAGTGTTTTTTGGTATAAAAAAAACCTTTCGATGAGGAAAGGCTTTGTATATCTATGATTCTGTTTCTGTCATGAAAATATATCTAACCTTTCGTTTTGCGTACAACAACACATAACGTAACAAGCACAACAATTCATCATTGCGTTGTCTAGGTTAATGTATGTTGTTGATTTTTTCATGCTGTTGGGTTGTATGTGTAATCGAGGGTTTGCTTTAATGATGATTCATTATTAGCAACAACAGCAGTTCTCTTGTGTGGAAACACAAGTTGATCTAGAAAGATCGTTAGATGGGGCTGAAAAAGTAATTTTATTTATCACTTTTAAGGTTTTTGTAAAGTATTGTTAAAAACTTTTCACAAATATACACCCATAAACCTTTACAAAACAAACTATTTTTTGATTATTTTAAAATAAATCTTGCTCAATCCATGGAGCGAGACTCTTTCCCCAGATGTTTCTGATGAGAACTCCCCTTTTTAACATCTATCAATCTAACTATGTTTATAATTTTCCCTATATTTAATACTTAATGTAATCCATGTGCGATGAAATATTTATGGTTGATGATGGTGCTCTCATGTCCTTTAAGCGCCCAAATTTATGATGATTTCTCCGATGGAGATTTTAATAACGACCCGGTTTGGTTCGGCTTGGAATCAAGCTTTGAGGTAGATGATGAAAATAGGTTGCATTTAAATGCACCCAGAGAAAGTGGAGCATCCTACATCTGCACAAAGTCTAATCTCTTGGACAATCCCACATGGATGATGGAGCTCAAATTAGAATTCAACCCGTCCTCATCAAACTATGTAGACTGGTATCTAATGGCCACAGATTCGGTGTTGAAAAACTCAACGAAAGGATATTTTATTCGAGTTGGTGGGGCATCAGATGAGGTTTCACTCTACCGAAAACTCAACGGCGAAAATACTAAAATCATCGATGGCTTGGACAAACGCATCGACACAAGCCCGGTTCATCTCAGGTTAAAAGTTACGAAATCTAACACCGGAGACTGGAGTTTGTGGTTCGATGGCTTGGATGGAAACGACTGGATTTTAGAGGGGCGTACTAAAGATCTTGAAGTTAGAGAAACGAAGTATACCGGGGTCCATTGTGTTTACACAGCGACACGAAGTAATCGGTTTTATTTTGATGACTTTTCCATCGATGGCACGCCTATGATCGACCGTATTCCACCGAAAATAATCACTTCATCCATTTCAAAAAAGAATGCAATTCAACTACTTTTTGATTCGGAAGATTTAAGCCTCCCCCCTTTGAATCACTTCGAGCTACTACCCCAGTCAAGACCTCCCATCACGATATATCAAGACGGCGCTTCTTTAGAACTCATTTTTGAAGATCCACTTCCAATTAATGACTCTTTTCAACTCAGAGTTTCCGGCTTGTCGGACACCTTAAGGAATACCTCAACAGATACTCTTCTCAACTTTTACATGCAACAACATGAACAATTCGATATCGTCATAAACGAAATCATGATGAAGCCTGAGCCTGAAGTTCAATTGCCAAAAGTTGAATATGTTGAACTTCTCAATCGAGCTAACTACCCGATTACACTTAAAGGGTGGCAATTAAAAACGAACAACAATCTACGTACAATCCCAGAAGTCACTATTGATTCTAACAAATACCTGCTGCTTACGAATCCAGATAATTTAAGTGCTTTTAGCAACGTCATAACGCAGTCCCTTACCCCATGGACTAACTTAAGTAATACTGAAGGATATCTTGGGCTTTTGGATGACAATGATGAAGTAATACACGAAGTTCATTACCATAAATCTTGGCTTAAAAACACCAATAAAGAGCTTGGGGGATGGGCTCTAGAGATGGTTGATTCCGAGCATTATTGTGCCGGTAAAAACAATTGGGGAGCCTCAAACAATCAATTTGGAGGGACGCCAGGTTTGCCAAACAGTATCGCAGAAACTAAATCAGCTTCCGGCAGTGTGCATCTTGAATCGATAGAAACCATTGAGCTCGATGAAATACGAATAACCTGGTCAGAAAATGTCTACGACTCACTCATATTAAAAATCGATTCCACTTTATTTTACCCGCCCCTACCGGTCCAGAACATACAACATCGTCAAAACAAAACATTCATTGAATTTAAAACCGACTTGGAGGCTGGCAGAAAATACTTCTTTCAGGTAAAAAACCTAAAAGACTGCTACAAAAATAACATCCAAGAATCGAAGCTTCAATTTATTAAGGGTGTTTGGCCTGAAAAAGGAGCGCTGTACCTGAATGAATTGTTGTTTAACCCCAAAGTGGGGGGGTATGATTATGTAGAAATTTACAATGCATCTGAGAATTACATCGACTTATCCAAACTTTATATTGGGAATTACGACAGTCTTTTGAATGACATCACAAATACAGAGCGCATATGCATAGAGCCTGTCAACATTCCGCCTCACTCCTACTTGGCCTTGTGTGAAAACAGACCATGGATTGAATCTTATTACGAATCAAAAGCGAGCGCATTTTTTCTCGAAGTCAATGAGCTTCCGAACCTACCTGCTCAGAAAGGAAGTGTTGCGCTATGTAATTTAGCCTATGAAATCATTGACAAACACTCCTATCATGAGGACGATCATTTCTCTAGATTAGAAACCGTGAAGGGGGTCGCACTCGAAAGATTAAATCCGTACTCAAAAAAATGGTTCTCTGCATCTTCAACTGAAAATTACGGAACGCCCGGAAGAGAAAACTCTCAATTCACATACACAAGCCCTAGCAAAACGAAGTTTGAAATCGACCCTGAGGTTTTTACACCCAACTTAGATGGTTTAGACGATTTTACAAACATCACGTTGGTGCCTTCTAAGCCCGTTAAGGCAAACATTCATATCTACAACAAAAAAGGCTTGAAGGTCCGGGAAGTTTGTCAATCGAAATTGATTACACAGAAAACCGTCTGGATTTGGAATGGATTGAACCAAGAAAAACTCGATTTACCCATGGGCATTTACATGGTTGTTGTTGAATTGTGGGGCTCGAAAGGCAAACCGGAGTACTTGAAACATCCCGTTGTGATACAGCACTAAAAGCTGTAAAAAAAGAAAATAAAAAAAGGGCAAGCTACTTAAATCACAGTGCTCAACCCTCTACCCTTGCTGCGTTCCCGCCCTGGGGGAATTTGAGGGGAGCGACTTGTCTAAGACTTGCCCCGCGCAAAGATACGATTCTTTGGATTTTGAACTGCCTAAACTTTGGAAATTTTACGTGCAGATTGAAGCCACAAAAAATCCCTTTTCCAAATCGGAAAAGGGATTGTACAAATCATGTCTATAATAAACTTAGCACTTTGCTAAATTGTGACGTATACTTACGGAACGATCTATAATGTCTCGAACATCATCTATAGAAACCCGCTCTTGCTCCATGCTGTCTCTATGGCGTATCGTGACGCAATTGTCATTGATCGTTTCGTTATCAACCGTTACACAAAATGGCGTTCCATTTGCATCTTGTCGGCGGTAACGACGACCGATCGAATCTTTTTCCTCAATCACGCAATTGAATTCCAATTTCAATTGGTCGTATACTTTTCGAGCCAATTCTGGGAGTCCATCCTTTTTGGTTAGAGGTAATATAGCTGCTTTTACAGGAGCCAAAACTGGAGGTAAAGCCAACACGACTCTTGTGTCGTTGTCTCCTATATTTTCTTCGCGGTATGCATTACACATGGTCAACAGGAACATGCGGTCAACACCTATTGAAGTTTCAACCACGAAAGGGGTGTAACTTTCATTGATTTCAGGATCGAAATATTGAACTTTTCTACCCGAATATTCTTGATGCGCTTTTAAATCAAAGTCGGTACGTGAGTGTATTCCTTCTACTTCTTTAAAACCAAATGGGAATTGATATTCTATGTCGGCAGCGGCATTGGCATAATGCGCCAATTTCTCATGGTCGTGAAAACGATATTTATCTGCATCTACTCCGAGAGATAAATGCCACTTCTGACGAGCTTCTTTCCAATACTCATACCATTTCATTTCTTCCCCTGGGCGGACAAAAAATTGCATTTCCATTTGCTCAAACTCACGCATTCGGAAAATGAACTGTCGAGCAACAATCTCATTTCGGAAAGCTTTACCAATTTGTGCAATTCCAAAAGGCACTTTCATTCGTGCTGTTTTCTGAACATTCAAAAAGTTCACGAAAATACCTTGGGCCGTTTCAGGTCTTAACCACAAGTCGCTAGAGCCTTCGGCAGTAGCGCCCATTTTAGTTCCAAACATCAAATTAAACTGGCGCACATCGGTCCAATTCGAAGTACCCGAAATCGGACATTTAATTTCCAACTCCTCAATGAGGGCTTTCACGTCTTCTAAATCCTCTTTCTCAAGACTTCCATTCAGACGCTTTGAAATCGCTGACATCTTCTCTTTATAGCCCAACACACGTGGATTGGTTTCCAAAAACTGAGCTTGATCAAAGGCTTCGCCAAAACGTTTAGCCGCCTTCTTAACCTCTTTGGTAATTTTACCCTCAATTTTAGCAATATAGTCTTCCACCAAAACATCGGCTCTATAACGTTTCTTTGAATCTTTGTTATCGATTAAGGGGTCGTTAAATGCATCTACGTGTCCTGAGGCTTTCCATATGGTTGGATGCATGAAAATTGCGGAATCTATCCCTACAATATTTTCATTCATCTTTACCATAGAAGCCCACCAATATTCTTTGATGTTTTTCTTCAGCTCTGAGCCGTTTGACCCGTAATCATAAACTGCCGCTAAACCGTCGTAAAGTTCGCTGGATTGAAAAACATATCCGTACTCCTTAGAGTGCGCTATAACTTTCTTGAAAATGTCTTCTTTATTTGCCATAGCTGCAAAAGTAATAAATAGTATGATATGACCGAGAAGGGATTGGGTAAGTTCGTCGATTAACACGAGCCCTTGAATGAATTTATAACCCAAACGAGTGAGACCGAGAGAAAATGATTACTTCTTTCGGTCAATCACATATTTTATAAGTGCATGTAATGAGTTTTTTGCCACGGAGTTTGGCATGTCAGAGATGATTTCTAGCGCCTTGGCTTGATAAGTGTACATCTTTTTTTCGGCGTACTTTAACCCCCCACTTTGACGAACGAAATCAATAACTTCGTTAACTTTTTTAGGATTGTTGTGGTGTCTTTTAATGATCCTGATGATCTCTCTACGTTTTGATGAGCCGCATTGCTGAAGAGCAAAAATAAGAGGTAAGGTCATTTTCTGTTCCTTAATATCGATGCCTACCGGTTTTCCAATGAAGCCCTGTTTGTGATAATCAAAAAGGTCATCTTTAATTTGAAAAGCAACGCCAATAGCTTCGCCAAAAGCCCACATTTTATTGACCAAATCATCATCTTTTGTGACCGACGAACAGCCCACGGCACAACAAGCGGCAATTAAGGAAGCCGTCTTCTTTCGGATGATTTCGTAATACACCTCTTCAACAATGTCAAGACGACGTGCTTTTTCGATTTGCAGCAACTCCCCTTCACTCATTTCCTCAACAGCACGTGAAGTCAATTTCAATAGGTGAAAATCATCATTTTTTACAGCCAACAATAAACCCTTAGAAAGTAAAAAATCACCAACAAGAACGGCAATCTTATTTTTCCACAAAGCATTGACAGAAAAAAAACCGCGTCGCATGTTTGCGTCATCAACCACATCATCGTGAACCAAAGTCGCTGTGTGCAGCAACTCAATCATCGATGCTCCTCGAAAGGTACTTTCATTTACTTCTCCACATAGTTTTGCAGAAAGAAAAACAAACATCGGACGCATTTGCTTCCCTTTTCGCTTGACAATATAATTGGTAACCTTATCCAGCAAGGGGACTTTACTCGCCATGGAGATTTTGAACTTAGACTCGAACGAGTCCATTTCATCTTGAATGGGTGCCTTTATTTGATCGATAATGGACATGGATTGCAAATTTACTAAATAATGTTCTTTTGATTCTGTATTAGGCAGTCAATAATAACCCGGGTATGAATAAAAATTAATATTCGCAACGCAAACAACTCTCTCAATCTTTTAATCTCGAGCTATTAACTGTTTATGTGTGAAAACAAATATGTGTTTGGAGTGTATAAACATTTCTAACCTTTTAATTCGACCTAATTGAGATTTCTAAATTTTATAACACTTGACTTGTTTTCACAAGATTACTTTGCACCCTTTTTAGCACTAATACTATTGCTCAACAAATTGGAGATATCGTAATGATTGAAGAAAGCAATGGAAACATTGTTACTCTTGGTATTTACTGTGGAGTCTCTGGGGAGCTTAGATTCGCATCCATCTCAACGAGATTATCTAGCGAAGTTAACGTTAATCCAAAAAACAAATATTTTGACACTTGAGATTGATGGGAAGTACAGAAAAGGAAGGCTAAACTACAGTTGGGGGACATAATGGCCGTTTCTTGAAAGAGGGAGAACCAAGGGGAGCGAAAGAAATTATTCCTGTAACTAATTTAATACTTGATGTGTATGTCTTGGAAGTAAAAACGATCGAAAAGCTAAAAATAAAAACCTTTAAATTTGTTAAGCACTAAGCCTTGGGTAACAGACACGGTAAAATTCTACTTTTTATTGGCCAGTTGACCACAAGCCGCATCGATGTCTTTCCCTCGGCTGCGACGAATGTTCACGACGACGCCTCGTTCTTCTAAGTAGTCTCTAAAAGCATCTACTTTTTCCACCGTTGCTTGCTTAAACTCCACCCCGTCTATGGGATTATACTCGATGATGTTAACCTTACAGGGAATGTGTTTACAGAACTCATAAAGCTCGTGAGCATCTTGTAATTCGTCATTAAAATTATCGAAAATGATGTATTCGTAAGTAACTCGAGATTGAGTTTTTGCGTAAAAGTACTTCAAAGACTCTGCCAAAATGGATAAATTATTGGTCTCATTAATCCCCATAATTTTATCGCGCTTTTCATCGTTCGCAGCATGAAGGGATAGAGCCAAATTGAATTTAACATCATCATCGGCAAGCTTTTCAATCATTTTTGCAACACCGGCTGTGGAAACAGTAATTCGCTTAGGAGACATGCCCAAACCTTCTTCCGATGTTATTTTTTCTATGGACTCCAACACATGGTTGTAGTTCAATAAAGGTTCTCCCATACCCATGTAAACAATGTTCGAGAGCGGCTGGCCGTTTCGCTCCAAGGCCTGATCCCGGATGATTCGCACCTGATCGTAAATTTCATCGGCATGGATGTTACGCATTCGCTTCAATCGTCCTGTTGCGCAAAATTCGCAGGCAAGACTACAGCCTACCTGAGAGGAAATACAAGCCGTCATTCGCGAGTCGGCAGGAATAAGAACCCCTTCACAAATTCGATCATCGAACAAACGAAACGCATTTTTAATGGTTCCATCTTTACTGTATTGCGAGTCGTCTACTTGAACCGCATTGATGGTAAAGCCCTCTTTAAGCATGAGCCGAGTTGACAAGGAAAGGTTGGTCATCTGATCAAAATCAGTAACCGATTTTTTCCACAACCACTCATACACCTGTTTGGCGCGAAAGGCTTTTTCGCCTTTAGCGACAAAATATTCTTTGAGTTTTTCTTTCGATAAAGCTCTAATGTCTTGTTTCTCCTGCTTTTTCATCGCTGCAAAGATAGGGATTCTTACCTTTGTTAAAATTTTATAAATGCGCATCATTCAAGCTTCATATATCATTCCGCTAAATTCAGCTCCTATTGCCAATGGTTATTTATATATGGAGGATGACGGAACCATCATTCACATCACCAAAGAGGCTCCTATTACCGATCAATTCAAGGTGGAAGAATACGATGGGATCCTTTGCCCAGGATTTATAAATACACATTGCCACCTGGAACTTTCACACATGAAAGGAATGATGACAGAGGCCTCCGGCCTTCCAGCTTTTGTTGATCAAATCCCGAAACAAAGGCAAAAGAGCAAGCTCGACTTAAGTCGATCAATCAAGCAGGGCGATGAGGAGATGCAGCAATCAGGAATTGTAGCTGTTGGCGACATCTCAAACACAGATGCAACCATTGAAATAAAAAGCGAAAGTCCGATTCAGTACCATTCCTTTGTTGAACTTTTTGGCTTGAATAAAAACGAAGCAACGCCTATATTGAATGAAGGGCTACAAACACTAAAAAAATTCGAAACAAACGATTTGTCTGCGTCGCTTGTTCCTCATGCTCCCTACTCTGTCTCTATCGACTTGCTGAAAGGAATTTATGCCCACAACAAAAAGAACTTACTAAGCATACATCACCAAGAGACTCCATCAGAAAATGAGCTTTTTCTGGAAGGTCAGGGAGAACTGGCTGACATGCTCTTAAAGAAAGGTCGAGATCTAGGCGCTCATTTAAACGCTGGGAAAAACGCTACAGAATTTAGCCTCACACCCTACCTATCAACCGATCAAAAAATTTTGTTGGTGCATAATACGTACTCTTCAGCATCAGACATCAACGGGGTATTAAGTCACTTTACAAATGCCTATTGGTGTACATGTCCGAAAGCGAACTGGTACATTGAGCGAGACTTACCCGACTACAACTTGTGGCGTAAAAAAGGTTTGAAAATTACAGTGGGTACAGATTCTCTGGCTTCTAATGACTCCATGAGTATCCTAGAAGAACTGAAGCTGATTCAAAATAAATTCCCAAACATTCCAACCCATGAACTTCTCTCTTGGGCATGTAAAAATGGAGCCGAATATTTTGAATTCGATTCTCTGGGGTCCTTTAAGGCGGGTAACAAACCGGGGGTTGTTTTGATTGAGCAAGTAGATGGTTTGCGATTAACGCCCGAGTCTCGTGTACGAGTTTTGTCTCGCTAACGACTCATAATGGCTTCAGCCAAAAGCAAATCTTTCGGACTGGTTAATTTTATATTACTCGACTCACCATCGCAGAGAAATACTTTCTGACCGGTAGCTTCTACAACAGAAGCGTCATCCGTAAACGTCGCTTTTTCTTCTTGTTGATATGCTTTTTGAAGCGTTTCTGAAGAAAAGCATTGTGGTGTTTGTACCAAATAATACTGACTCCGATCCAAGGCTTTACTAGACCCATCCGAAACCCTCCGAATAGATTCGGTAATGGGGCAAACCGGAATGAGGGCCTTATTCATTTCCGTTTCTTTATACATACGTAAAATAAGGTCTGAGCTTATGAGGGGTCGAACACCATCATGAACTGCAATAATCGACACCTCGGAACAAAACTTCAATCCACTTTTTACAGATTCGAATCTCGAAGCACCGCCAACAGCAATTTGGTGGGGGATGCTGAACTGATGCCTTGTGCAAAGTGTTTTCCATGTACTGTGGTGGGGTTTGGGTAAAACCACAATCAACTCAATAGAGGCACTGGAACTGTAAAATTTTTCGAGAGTATGCATCAAAACAGGTCTACCCACCAACTCCATAAATTGTTTCGGAATCGAGCTTTTCATTCTTTGCCCACTTCCGCCGGCTACTATGATGGCATATCTCTTCATTTCTATTTCCCAGTATTTGCTGAAAAGTACGGCGTAACTTTGAATCTTCAAAATTTAACCTCTCAAAACAAAAAAAAGCTAAAAGGTCAAGACCTCTTAGCTTTTCTTTAAACATCTATTTTATCCATTACAAAATCAACATCGCGTCTCCGTAAGTAAAAAAATTGTATTTCTCTTTTATCGCTTCTGCATAAGCCTCATTTAACAATTCAAAACCACAAAAAGCAGCGGCATGCATCATTAAGGTTGATTTTGGTGTGTGTAAATTTGTAATCATACAATTCGGAATTTTGAACTCATAAGGAGGGAATATAAATTTATTCGTCCATCCGTTAAACTCATTCAAAGAACCGGAAGTGGAGACCGAACTCTCTATTGCGCGCAAGCTGGTTGTTCCAACCGCACAAATTTTTCGACCCTCTGAAAGGGCTTTATTTACAGTTGTACAAGCTTCTTCTTTGATAATCACTTGTTCTGACTCCATCTTGTGCTTCGATAAATCTTCAACCTCTACAGGTCGGAACGTACCTAAGCCTACATGAAGCGTCACATCAGCAAAGTTTACACCTTTAATCTCTAAACGCTTTAAAAGGTGTTTGCTAAAATGCATCCCTGCAGTTGGAGCGGCAACAGCTCCGTGTTCTTTTGCGTATACGGTTTGGTAGCGTTCATCATCTTCTGCGTCAGGTTCGCGATCAATGTATTTCGGAAGCGGGGTTTGGCCTAGTTCGTCCAACTTTTCTCTGAACGCTTCATAAGAACCATCAAATAAGAATCGAAGAGTTCGACCTCTTGACGTCGTGTTATCGATAACCTCAGCAACCAACGAGCTATCCTTGCCAAAATACAATTTGTTACCGATACGAATTTTTCTTGCTGGGTCTACCAAAACATCCCACAGTCGATTTTCTTTGTTCAGCTCACGCAACAAAAACACTTCAATTCTAGCACCCGTCTTTTCCTTGTTCCCGAACATTCGAGCCGGAAAAACTTTGGTGTTATTCAATATCATGACATCCTGATCATCAAAATAATCAACAAGATCTTTGAAAAGTTTGTGTTCAATTTTACCTGTATCGCGATGTACCACCATCAGTCTAGACTCATCTCGGTTTTGCGTTGGTCTTTTAGCCAACAACTCATCCGGAAGTTCGTAGTTGAAGTGAGAAAGTTTCATTTTGGTAATCATAGCATCTGTATTTTAGGCTTGCAAATATAGGAAATAAAATAAATTTTTTGCGATTTATCAAGACTTCATCAAAAGCTCAAAGTCTTGAATATCAAGAGCGTTTTTTAATTCGTACGCTCCAATTTTTGTTCGTTGCAGCTTAGTCAACCACGCACCGCTATGCATAGCCTTCCCCAAGTCGTAAGCAAGAGATCGTATGTACGTTCCTTTGCTGCAGGCAACTCTGAAGCTTACGTATGGCATTTCGATGCTCAAAAGCTCGATGTCTTGAATGGAGATGGTTCGAGGTTTTATTTCGACTTCCTTCCCTTTTCGAGCACTTTCGTACAACTTTTTGCCATCGACTTTAATCGCAGAAAAAATCGGAGGAAATTGTTGAAGATCTCCCAGGAAAGATTGTAATGTTTGGGTAATTAAATCCGCATTGATGTGTTGTGTGGAGTAAAATCTATTTTCTGCCGACTCTCCATCATAACTGGGTGTGGTAGCCCCAAGCTTTATGGTGGCAATATATTCTTTGTGCGCAGACTGATACTGATGAATTTCTTTGGTCTTTTTGCCCGTACACAATATCATTAACCCCGAAGCAAGAGGGTCTAATGTACCGGCGTGCCCCACCTTAATTTTTTTGACTTTGAGCTTACGTTTGATCAGCCAACGCAGTTTGTTGACCACCTGGAAACTCGTCCAGTGAAGCGGCTTATTGATTTGAAGAACTTCTCCTTCTTTAAATTGAAACTCTTTCTTCATTGAAATGCTGTGGTTCGAATAAAATTAAGAAGCTTGAATTTCTTGAATCGTTTCATCAAGCGCCAATATCGTTTTGTCTAACAATTCTTTGCTATGTGTTCGAGATATGAATAACGATTCAAATGCCGAAGGTGCCAAATAAACACCTCGCTTCAGCATGCCGTGAAAAACCTTTTTGAAGTATTCGGCATCAGCCGAACAAGCATCATCAAAATCAAAAACTTCATCCACATCAAAATGAAAGCTGAGCATTGAGCCCACACGATTAAGACAAACCTTGAGCTGATATTTCTCAAAAACTTGACGCATACCTGATTCCAGATAAGCCGTTTTCTCTTCCAGCTCTTCAAAAATAACTGGGTGTTCATTTAATTCTTTTAACAAGGTATAACCACAAGACATCGCTAGTGGATTACCAGATAGTGTTCCAGCTTGGTATACGGGTCCGAGAGGAGCAACCATGTTCATGATGTCTTCTCGACCACCAAAAGCACCTACCGGCAAGCCTCCTCCGATAATCTTACCCATACAAACCATGTCGGGCTGAATCTTGTATCGTTTGTGCGCCCCACCCTCAGACAGTCGGAAACCGGTCATTACCTCATCGAATATGAGCACCGCTCCGTGGGCGTCGCACAATGTTCGGAGGCCTTCTAAAAAACCTGGTTTTGGGGGAATGCAACCCATATTACCTGCCACAGGCTCTATAATGATCGCGGCTACTTCACCTTTGTTCTTATTTAAAACCTCTTCAACATGCGCCAAATCATTGTACCGAGCAAGAAGGGTGTCTTTTGCGGTTCCGCTTGTAACGCCTGGGGAGTTTGGCACTCCCAACGTAATGGCTCCAGAGCCTGCTTTGATTAAAAATGCGTCAGAATGTCCGTGATAACAGCCTTCAAATTTGATGAATTTTTCACGATTGGTATAAGCACGCGCCACGCGAATGGCGCTCATGCATGCCTCCGTTCCTGAGTTTACCATTCGTACTTTTTCAACACCAGGCATCATGTCGCAGATGAGTTCTGCGATGTCGGTTTCAAGTGCTGTTGGGCCTCCAAAAGACGTCGAAGCATCGGCGGCTTTTTTTAAGGCTTGCAGAACAGGTGGGTGACAATGCCCCAAAATCATGGGACCCCAGGAACCGATATAGTCAACGTATTCGTTCCCTTCCACGTCCACTAAAATAGACCCTTTGGCTTCTCGAAAGAAAACGGGTGTTCCCCCAACCGACTTAAAGGCTCTAACCGGCGAGTTGACGCCGCCTGGAATATACATCTGTGCTCTTTCAAAGAGCTGCTTGCTAGTTGTCATCAAACTAATTTTAATCTTTTAATGTGTACGCTTAAGTCTATCAAAATCTCCTTATGACTTCAAAAGTCGCGCTATATCTTTGGCAAAATAACTGGCAATTAAATCTGCACCGGCTCTTTTAAATCCAATCACAGACTCGAGCATCGCGTCCTCAAGATTCAACCACCCTTTTTCTGCAGCGGCATGAATCATAGAAAATTCTCCGGACACTTGATAAGCGGCTACAGGAACCTTGAACTTTTCTTTCACCAAACGAACCATATCCAAATAGGGCATTCCTGGTTTGATCATCAAAACATCGGCGCCTTCTTGAATGTCTAAAGCACATTCTGTAAGGCCTTCTTCAGCATTGGCGGGATTCATTTGATAGGTTTTTTTATCTCCAAAACCTGGCGCAGAATCCAATGCGTCTCGAAAGGGTCCGTAAAAACATGATGCGTATTTTACGGCGTATGACATGATGCCAACGTTTGGAAACCCTTGTTCTTCTAGTATTTCGCGAATGTAACCAATTCTTCCGTCCATCATGTCTGAGGGTGCTACCATGTCAGCTCCGGCTTGCGCGTGTGAAAGAGCCATCTCTCCTAACAATTCTACACTGGCATCGTTCACAATTTCACCATTTTCTACCAAGCCGTCGTGACCGTCGGACGAGTATGGATCTAGAGCTACATCCGTCATCACATACATCTCAGGGCAACGCTTTTTAATCGCTTTTACAGCACGCTGCATCAAGCCGTCTGGATTGATGGCCTCACTTCCTTTAGCGTCTTTGAGTGCATCCTTTACTTTTGCAAAAAGAAGCACGCTTCGAAGCCCCAAGTCGAAACAAGATTGAACTTCTTCAACCAACAAATCTAGCGTATATCGGTAATAGCCGGGCATGGAAGGAATTTCTTCTTTCGCGCTCTGCCCTTCCATAAAAAATAAGGGCACAATAAAATCGGTTGCTCGTATGTGGTTTTCTTGCACCAAAGATCGAACAGCACTGGACTTTCGCAATCTTCGTGGTCGGGTATATGGATGTACAGTCATGCGTATGAATTTACATGCAAAAGTACGTTGAATTCCTGAATGTCTACAATTTATGATTCTGGATTTCACTAAAAGCCATTGCTTTTTGCTTGATCACTCCGCTTTCCAAACCTTGAACAACATGAATACATGCTTGTTGGAAGTCGGCTACAAGATCTTCGATGATGAATATCCTTTTTGATGCTAGGCGCTGTAAATGTTGGTTTTTGCTTGTTGTTTTTGTCTCCAAAACTACAAAGCCTCCGGGACTGCACATATGGCTCATGGTACACCTGAGTTGTTTGTATAGCCAATCGTTTTCCGTCAGGTCTAGATAAACTTCAGGAAACAGTTCCTTAACGGCCAAATGAAATCTTTTTTTGGATTGTCTTTTTGCTGCCAAGGGTTTCTTATCGAGAAAACTTCCCAAAGTTTCTATGCCCTGGCTCACTAAAAAAAAGACCGGAAAGTAAAACTGAGCCTCCAGCAATTTCTGACTTTCTTCGAGCAGTCTTCGCTGAATAAATTCTTCGTTTTTCATCAAAAAATAAAAATCGCCGTAAAATAACTTAGCCGTTTATGGCAATGACTTCTTTTACGAGCGTCGGGAGCATCTGTTTGAGCATGCTTTCTATTCCCTGCTTCAACGTAACGGTAGAGGACGGACAGCCGCTACATGCTCCCTGAAGTAAAACGGATACTTTTCCGTCTTCAAAAGAGACAAACTTGATGTTTCCACCATCAGACTCAACCGCGGGTGCTACATATTCTTCGAGGATTTCTACGATGCGTGTTTCAATCTCTCCCAACTCTTCTGACTCAGAATTGTCAGACAATTCCGGGCTCGACTGAGCTTGCTGCTGAGCTTCTGATGTTTGTGATTCTTCGACAACAACAACCCCTCCATCGGCTAGATATTCACGAATAAATTCACGGATTTCCATGACGATGTCATCCCATTCCATCATGTCATACTTGGTTAAAGACACAAAGTTCTTGGCGATAAAGACTTCTTTTACGAAAGGGAAATGAAAAAGTTTTGCGGCTAAAGGCGCCTCTTTTGCCTCGTCGATGTTGATAAACTCCTGACTATCACCATAAATAATGGCACGGTTCACTACAAACTTCATTACGCCCGGATTGGGGGTAGACTCAGCATAAACTGTTGTGGGTACTTTATTCTCGCTCATCTTCCTTAATTTTACACAAAATTACAAATAAGTAGAGATATGGCATTGGTGAAATCAATAAAAGGCAAAAATCCGGTTTGGGGTAAAAATTGTTTCTTGGCAGAAAACGCAACGATCGTGGGGGATGTATCTATGGGAAAAGACTGTAGCATCTGGTTCAACGCCGTACTCCGAGGAGATGTGCACTATATTAAAATTGGGGATCAGGTAAACATTCAAGACGGGGCCGTCGTTCACGGAACCTATCAAAAACACCCTACAAACATTGGCAACAAAGTTTCTATCGGACACAATGCATTGGTTCACGGATGTACCATTCACGACCAGGTTTTGGTTGGTATGGGTGCAACGGTTATGGACAACTGTGTGATTCACTCCAACAGCATCATCGCTGCAGGTGCCGTTGTGTTAGAAAATACGGTGGTAGAATCGGGTTGCATTTATGCTGGAGTTCCCGCCAAGAAAGTAAAGGAACTTAACGAAGAACAAACCTCACGCCTTATCGAGGGGATTTCAAACAACTACGTTAAATATGCGAGCTGGCTGGAAGAAGAATAGCTCGGTTTGTAATGAGTCTAGAACTCTATAGGGAACTCGCTTGTGATTTGCTTCACCCAAGCGGCCACTCGATCGTCGGTTTGATCAAACTGATTGTCCTCATCGATGGCCAAACCTAAAAACGTTCCCTTCTCCAATTCGGCCTTAGATTCCGTGTGCTCGTAACCTTCCGTGGACCATTTTCCAACAATGGTGCCTCCATTTTTTAAGACGACCGCTCCGATAATACCAACTCCATCGATGAAATAATCACAATAAACATATTGATCTCCTAAACCAAAAAGAGCCACTTTTTTTCCGGTGAAATCCACCTCCTTAAAGGCTTCAAAAAAGGTGTCCCAGTCACTCTGAAGTTGCCCGTCGTGCCAAGTTGACAAGCCAAGAATGATTTGGTCGTACTGCGCAAAATCTTCCACCCTAGCGTCGTACATGTCTATCAAATAGACTTGCTCTTTGCTAATTTTATTTCGGATTTTAAGTGCTATTTCCTCGGTATTTCCGGTGTCTGACCCGTAGAACAACCCTATTTTCTTCATGCGAACTATATTTGTTGCAAAGGTAAGCATTCTTACAAATCAACGTATAAAAACAAGTCGAAATGAGCGACTAAGCTAAGACTGTAGGCGTAAATAAATTCCGGCGTAATTGACATGCTAATCCTATTTGTTTTGTAATTTTGCAGGGTATAGAAGATAAAAAAGAAAAAATATGTATCCAGAACACATGGTGGCGCCAATGCGTCAAGATTTAGCTCAAGAAGGTTTTACCGAATTACGAAGCGCTGAGGATGTTGAAAAGCTCTTAGGTTCTGAGGCGGGAACGGTACTCGTTGTTGTCAACTCCGTATGTGGATGTGCTGCTGGTAATGCACGTCCTGGAGCAAAAGCTGCCGTAAAAAATACAAATAAGCCGGATCACATCACCACTGTTTTTGCTGGGGTTGATAAAGATGCTGTTGCGAAAGCTCGTGAATTTATGATTCCTTTCCCTCCTTCATCTCCATGTATTGCCTTGTTTAAAGGTGGTGAAGTGGTGCACATGTTGGAAAGACATCACATCGAAGGCCGTGGAGCGGATGCAATCGCTGCCAACCTAATGGCGGCTTTTGATGAGTTTTGCTCGTAAAGACCAAACCTATAAATGTAAAAAATCCCCTCGAAATTCGAGGGGATTTTTTTGTTCTAGCTGTATTGTATTCTGGGGGGGGGCTAGATATTAAGATCCACAAGACACACAATCATCTGGATTGTCAATGGAACATGCCAATTGCTCTTCCGGGGTAAACTCTTGTACCTCTTCAGCGGCAACAACCGGCTCCATTTGTGCTTTGGATTGCTTTTGTACGGTAAATTTAATCGCATCAACCGCAGACTTTGTTCTCAGGTAATACATTCCTGTTTTTAGTCCTTGTTTCCATGCATAAAAATGCATAGACGTTAACTTTCCTAGGTTTGCATTTTCTACAAATAAGTTTAGCGATTGAGACTGGTCAATGAACATACCACGCTCTCCAGCCATGTCGATGATGTCGCGCATGCTCAATTCCCAAACCGTTTTGTAGAGGTCTTTGATGTTTTGCGGAATGATTTCAATGTCTTGAATGGATCCGTTGGTGCGAAGGATTTCGTTTTTCAAATCATCGTTCCACAATCCTAACTTCACCAAATCTTTCAACAGGTGCTTGTTCACAATGATGAACTCTCCTGAAAGAACACGTCGTGTGTAAATGTTGGATGTGTAAGGCTCAAAGCACTCGTTATTTCCTAGAATCTGAGACGTAGATGCGGTAGGCATTGGTGCTAACAGCAAGGAGTTTCGGACACCACTTTCTTTGATCTCTTCACGAAGTTCATCCCAATCCCAACGACCTGAAAGCTCTTTTGCCTCAACACCCCATAGGTCAAATTGAAACTGACCTTGAGAAATCGGTGACCCTTCAAAGGTTTCGTAGGCTCCATCAATCTTTGCTAAATCTTTAGATGCTTTTAAAGAAGCAAAATAAATCGTCTCAAAAATATCTTTGTTGAGTTGCTTTGCCTCTGGAGAAGTAAATGGCAAACGCAATAGAATGAAGGCGTCAGCCAAACCTTGTACACCCAACCCTACAGGGCGATGGCGCATGTTGGAATTTCGCGCTTCAGGTACCGGATAATAATTGCGGTCAATCACGACATTCAAATTCTTCGTTACCTTGTAAGTAACATCGTACAATTTATCGTGATCAAATTTTCCGTTTTCCACAAACATTGGCAAAGCAATGGATGCTAAATTACAAACGGCAACCTCATCCGGCGCTGTGTATTCTATGATCTCGGTACATAAATTCGATGAGCGAATGGTTCCGAGGTTCTTTTGATTCGATTTTTCATTACAAGCATCCTTATACAACATATAAGGCGTACCGGTTTCAATTTGAGACTCTACTATTTTCTCCCAAAGTTCACGGGCTTTAATGGTCTTTCGACCTTTTCCTTCCGCTTCGTACTTTTCGTAAAGCGCTCTAAATTTATCGCCGTAAGTATCGGCCAAGCCAGGGCATTCGTTCGGACACATTAGCGTCCACTCTCCATTGGCTTCTACGCGCTCCATGAACAAATCTGGCGTCCACATGGCATAAAATAAATCACGCGCACGCATTTCTTCTTTTCCGTGGTTTTTTCTCAGGTCTAAGAAATCAAATACATCTGCATGCCACGGCTCTAGGTAGATCGCAAAAGATCCTTTTCTTCTCCCCCCTCCTTGATCCACGTAACGAGCGGTGTCGTTAAATACGCGTAGCATGGGAACAATTCCGTTAGACGTTCCATTCGTTCCACGAATGTAAGAGCCTTTGGCGCGAATGTTATGAATGCTCAAACCAATTCCACCGGCAGACTGCGATATTTTAGAACACTGCTTTAGCGTGTCATAAATCCCATCGATGCTATCGTCTTTCATGGTTAACAAGAAACACGAAGACATTTGTGGTTTCGGTGTACCGGCATTAAATAAGGTGGGTGTTGCGTGCGTAAAGTATTTCTTCGACATCATCTCGTACGTCTCGATGGCCGCATCAATATCGTCTTTGTGAATCCCTATAGAGACCCGCATCAACATGTGCTGAGGTCGTTCTGCAATCTGCCCATCCAGTCGCAATAAATACGAACGCTCTAAGGTTTTAAACCCAAAATAATCATATCCGAAATCCCGGTCGTATATGATGGTAGAGTCCAATACTTCTTTGTGCTCTTGAATGATTTCGTATACATCATCGGCCAAAAGAGGTGCCTGTTGACTTGTAATTGGATTAACGTATTCGTAGAGGTCCGTCATGGTTTCCGAAAACGACTTCTTTGTTTTCTTGTGTAAGTTTGACACGGCAATACGAGCGGCCAACTGTGCATAATCTGGATGCTTAACCGTTAGCGAAGCGGATACTTCTGCAGCCAAATTATCCAATTCAAAGGTTGTTACATTTTCGTAGATACCTTCAATCACCTTCATGGCCACTGTAGTAGGATCCACCAAAGCATCTAAACCGTAGCAGAGTTTTTGAATTCTCGCGGTAATTTTGTCAAACTTTACAGCCTCTTGACGGCCGTCTCTTTTTAATACGAACATAGGGATAGGGAGTTAGTGGGATTTAAAAATCAGCGTCAAAGGTGAATCCAGCGTCTTCTTCTTTTCCTAAGACACCTGCTTTTTGGTATTCCGATACGCGCTTCTCAAAGAAATTGGTTTTTCCTTGAAGCGAAATCATGTCCATAAAGTCGAATGGATTTTCAACATTGTACACCTTATCACATCGCAATTCAACCAACAAGCGGTCGGTTACGAACTCTAAATACTGCGTCATCAAGTCAGAATTCATTCCAATCAATCGAACCGGCAATGCTTCGATGATGAACTCTCGTTCAATATCTAAAGCTTCAGTAATGATTTGGGTAATTCGTTCTTTTGATACTTTATTTATGATGTGATCGTTGTGAAGCATGCAGGCAAAGTCGCAATGCAGACCCTCGTCACGAGAAATCAACTCGTTCGAAAAAGTTAGCCCTGGCAAAAGACCTCTCTTCTTCATCCAGAAGATGGAGCAGAATGAGCCTGAGAAGAAAATTCCTTCTACAGCAGCAAAAGCAATCAATCGTTCGGCAAAGCTTGGCGATTCAATCCATTTTAAAGCCCAGTCGGCTTTTTTCTTGATGGCGTCAAAGTTTTCGATGGCATTGAAAAGCTTGACGGCCTCTGCTTTGTCTTTAATGTAAGTGTCAATCAATAAGGAGTAGGTTTCCGAATGAATGTTCTCCATCATGATTTGGAAGCCATAGAAAAACTTTGCCTCCGTGTATTGGACTTCTGAAAGGAAGTTCTCCGCAAGGTTTTCATTGACAATTCCGTCTGAAGCCGCAAAAAAGGCAAGAACGTGTTTGATGAAGTGTCTTTCGTCGTCGTTCAACTTGGTTTCCCAGTCGATCGTATCTTGACTCAAGTCAATTTCTTCCGCCGTCCAAATGCTGGCTTCTTCTTCTTTGTAAAATTTCCAGATGTCATCGTGGACAATCGGAAAAAGGACAAATCGGTTTTCATTTTCTTCTAAAATCGGTTCAACAGCTGCCATAACACATTGTATATTTTTGAACTAAAAGGTTCAATTGGTTTAAAAATCAACACTTGAGAATCAAGGAATAAAAAAGCCCAATTGGGATTTGAGCTAGTACAAAGATTTTAATAAATATTATCGCATCCAATAGCGGAATTAAAATTGCTATTTGAAGTTTTCAACAAATCGTTAATATCCGCTCCAAAGTGCCCATTTACAAAGAGTTGCGAATTTCTAATTGGTGTTAAAAACAAAATAAAATTTAAAAAATGCATGCATATAAAAAGTTCAATTAACGGCTAAAATCAGCCCTACTTTTGGTGCTTTTCCGCAGCAAATTCAAGGGCTTTGTACCAATCCACTCCGTACTTTTTTTGAAGGGGCTCTTTTAAGAACTTATACACCGGAACTTTCAATTTTTGACCGCATTCACATGCAGGTTCGCAAATATTCCACTTGTGGTAATTGACCGCCTCAAATTCCGGATAACTTTGCACGCGAACGGGGTACAATTCGCAAGAAATGGGTTTCTTAAACTCAATTTTCCCAGCTCGATAAGCGGCTTCGATGGCGCATTTTGCCGTTTTGTTTTCGTCGAAAAAGACGTAGACGCATTCTTTTCCGCGTACCAAGGGAGTCTCTTTTTCTCCATCTTCGCCAAACACCCACTTCCCTTGTTCTTCCACACCCTTTATACCCTGCTCAACCATGAAGGGCTTCACCTCTTCATAGATGCTTTCAAGCACCTCTACTTCGCGGTCTTCCACAGGCGCACCACCGGTTCCCTCCACACAACAAGCCCCTTTGCAAGCGCTTAAATCGCAGACAAACTCTTGATCTAAGAGGTCTTCAGAGATTAGGGTGTTTTTTATAGATATCACCCTACAAAGATACGACTTTAAAGGGCAAAAAAGCCACCTCTAGAGGTGGCTTTTTCATTCATGAAAGTTTAAAATTATTCTGAAACTATGCTAGGACAGAAATAGAATCCATCTACTTGTTCTTTCATCTTAATTTGATACCCCTCCATGTATTTTAAATCGCCTAAAGCATTAAATTCATAGGAAGGTAAGTAAGACAAACCCCACTCATCTTTAACGATTTCTAGATTATGGTTGTCTAGGTTAGCAATGTTTGGTTCATTAGAGTCCTCTATTTAAATAAGTTTCCCTTTAATAAATGCCTCGGCATTGCGGATGTGGGTTTGCTTTTTTTCCTCCGACATGCGATTCAGTGAATGCGCCAACATGGAGGTTCGAGGATTCGACTTAAAAAAGTCTTGATGCTTCATCACGAAGCTCCAAAAAAGTCCGTCCCAAGTGCCTTCCCAATCTCCTTTGCTGTAATTGCTCATCTTACGTAGGTAGTTGGAGCCGCCGATATACGGCTTGGTCGCAAAAGTACCTCCGTCGGCAAACAGACACATCCCATATACATTGGGCACCATCACCCAATCGTAGGCGTCAATAAAAAGCTCCATGAACCATCGGTGTACCTCGTCGGGGTCGAACTCACACAGCAGCATGAAGTTCCCCAGCACCATGAGTCGTTCAATGTGATGACAATAACCCGTTTCAAGGATTCTCTTAATGGTACTATCTATGGGCTCAATGCCTGTGGTCCCGTCGTAAAAGCTGGCCGGTATTTTACGTTTAAAACCCCAAAAGTTTCGCGTTCGGGAGTACCTTCCCTTACAAACGTACATCCCCCGAATGAACTCTCGCCATCCGATGATCTGGCGGACAAAGCCTTCGGTAGAATTGATGGGAATCCCTTCCTCTTTTGCAAAAGACAAGGTCTGGTCAACGATATCTTTTGGGAGAATAAGCCCGGCATTCATAAGTGGAGACAGCAAACTGTGGTTAAGTATAGAAGCCTCTTTGACCAAGGCATCTTCATAAATGCCAAAATCGTAAAACCGATAGGTTAAAAACTGCTCCAGCCACGACTCAGACTCTTCGTGCGTTATCGGGTACATCCGGTCTTCGGAGAGATTTCCGGGGTAGGCTGAAAAGTCCGCTTCTACGTAAGTTACTGCCTCATCCCAAAACCGATTTTTATCGGGGAAATACACCGCCGGCGGCGTTTTGTCTTTGGGGTATTTTTTGCGGTTGTCCGCATCGTAAGTCCACTTTCCTCCTTCAGGTTTTCCCTCAGCATCCAGCAATATGTCGAATCTTTTGCGTTGCTGCTTATAGAATGTGGTTTGGAAGAACGATTTCTTATCCGCTCGGAAAAAGGGCTGTAAGTCTTTCTTGCTGTTTAAAAACTGTGGGCTGTCGTGCATCGTTAACTGAATGGCTTTTGCCGTTTCACGCAAGCGCTGCTCCAACCAATCGTCTACAGGATCTATGAAGTGGATGTGAGTCATCTTCTTATCGGCGATTTCCTTATGGAACTCTCGAATGTCCGAAAGTACATCGGACGAGTCTATGTAACGCACGGTCTTGTTCAAACCCTCCAAATGGGCTTGGTAGGCCTTCATGGAAGCTCGGTGAAAGGCGATTTTCTGTTTGTGAAAGGCGTAGTGTTTAAAAAAGAGGTGCTCCTCAACCAGGTAAATGTCATCATCGTTCTCTAAAAGTGGGCTCGACTTAAAGAGCTGATGCGGAAAAATAAGATTAATCGCTTTCATGTTTTTTATTTCGTTTGCATCGTTCGCTGCAATATTTCACCTGTTCCCAGTCTCTTTTCCACTTCTTTCGCCAAGCATAAGGCTTGCCGCATGTCAAACAGATTTTTGTGGGAAGGTGTGTCTTTTTCACTTTCGCAGTTCTCTTTTACATTTTTTCCAAAAGCCAAAGAAGGATGGAAAATAACCTTGGACGCTACTCATCCATTCTCGCGGTTCTTCCGTTCCCTGATAATGTGCGTTCAGGGGATGCTCTTTGTACACGATGTTTTCGGCCGCCACCTGCTGCAACAGTTCTTCATATTCTCCGACGAACACCTTGATGTTGGAAATATTTTTTGATAAGTCAATGGCAAAGTCCAAACTTCGTTGACTCACCGGATGCTTCTGAAAAACGGAGGGCTCCAACAGGAAAATTCGTTGTACATCTTCGTCTTTGTGCCAAAGGGGGTCCAGGTTGTAGTAGTTGTACACCAGTGTCTTTTTGGTTGCATCGAGGTTTGGTGGGTTTGTATTTGGCAGACTGCACCCTACAGCACCTGTGGTCGTTTCCAAGAGGACTTCCGGAATCTCCAATTCTTCGAAGGCCTCGTAGCCGAGGTCTAAAAAGGTATTCTTTTGAGCGCACTTAAAGTACTTGTTGATGTTGTCTTGATTGGCGTAATATTTTTTGTTGGAAAAGGCACCTGCTACCCACTGCCAGCTCAGCTGATTGCTGGCCAAGTCGCCATCTAAAAGATGGGCATACATCCACCGCGCAGGAGTGAGCCAATGGCACTTTGCAACATTGCAACAAATGGAAGCCACATACATGCGCATGTGGTTGTGCATGTAGCCGGTTTCGTAGAGCTTTCTGATGGCTGCATCGACCGCTTCAATGCCTGTGGATGCATCAACCACGGCTCGAGGCATTTCCTCGTTACTCACCCTTTCTTGGGGGCGTTTGAGGTCGCTGTGAATGCCCTCTCTCTTAGCCAACCACACCTGCTGCCAATAATCTCTCCAAGCCAGTTCTTGGGTAAACTTTTCCGCCTGATACCAGCTCAGACCGAGTGATTTCACATGGCTATACACCTGATGTGTGGACAAAAAGCCTCTTGAAATGTAGGGACTTAGTCTGGAAACGGCACCATCCGAAAAGTTTCGGCTTTGGGCGTACTTGACAGGGTTTATCTGCGCCAAGAGAGTCGTAACGTCCTCATGTGCTGTTGGGAAACGACACCCTTTAAACTCTTCAAAACGCTCGTTTCGATCTGCTTTATTGTCAGTCATTTCTCAAAGTTACGGATAATTCACCAATGGTGTGTGCGTAAAAAAACCACTCTAATAGGAGTGGTTTTTCTTTTTCAAATTCGTCCGCTTCGCTATGTTCGCTCGCAGGTAAAGGGATATAGTTTTAAAATGCGCGAACAAACCGAGCCTTAAGCGTCTGGGCCTTATAACTAGGCCCAGTAGTACCGTTTGACATAAGCATATATTCAACACGGTCATTTGAGGTCGGAGTAGAAGACCAATACCAAAAACCATAGATGCCTAGCACATTCCCGTTAGGGCCGCCATGTGCAATCGTACTGTAGATTAGCGTTAACTCATCTATGTTTGGCAGGTACCAATCGCTGTAGCCTCCTGATGTGCTGGCATCTGCACCACTCATAACTTCAGCCCAGGGTTGGTTTCCTCCCCAATCTTGTAAGTCAGCCACCAAGCCTGTTCCGTCTTCGTTGATTTGGAATACCATTCCTCCTTCGTGGATGTCTCCTATTTTTAAGTCTACTTGGTTGGAGTTCCCATCGCAGTCATAACCTTCTTCTGCTGCCGGGTTTCCACAACCGCAGCCTAAATCTTCTGCGGAACCGTTTGGCACCCCAGCACAATCTGAACAGCTTGAGTTGTCTCCGTTTATAACGCCACATTGATCTCGACAACTCGTGTACTCACAAGAGTTGTCCCAATATTCTGCTTCTGGCGCATAATTACAGGCAAATTCGTCCATACAACCCAAAACATCACAAACACCATCATTATCTGTATCCGACTCACACCAATTTGCATAACTGGCTATCACAGAGTCCAAGTCTGCCTGAGAAATACCGTCCTCTGGCGTTACCGAAGCAACACCCTCTGCATAAGCAGCATCTACATCTGCCTGAGAAATACCGTCCTCTGGCGTTACTGAGGCAACACCTTCTGCGTAGGCTGCATCGACATCTGATTGGGAAACACCATCTTCTGGCGTTACCGAAGCAGCTCCGTCTGCATAGGCCGCGTCTACATCTGATTGACCAATTGGTGCACAAAACATAAAGCCTTCCAGCTTTTCTTTCAACTTAATTTTATAACCCTCGGAGTATTTTAAACTGTCAATGGCGCTAAAATTGAATTCGGGTAGGTAAGCCAAACCGGATTCGTCTTTAAACACTTCTATATTGTCTTTGTGGGCTTCAAAAGCGGCAACCACATCTCGAGCTTCCATACAGGTGTAACCAAACATGCTCCACCCCTTTGGTAGATCAAGAGTATTACAAAAACCATCGTCCGCAGTGGCTTCTGGATTGTAATTGAATGCTGTTTGATCCGTACAACCACACACGATGTTTTCGTTACCGGGGAGGTTTTCATTACAATCTTGTGCGCTCAGTGAAAAGCTCATAGCAATTGCTAGAGATAAAAGTCCAATAGTTCTATTTGTAAATCTTCTCATATTATTCGGGGTTAAGCAATAAAGGGTAAATATACACAAAAAAGCCTTCTCAATAAAGAGAAGGCTTTTGTACCTGGGGCGGGAATCGAACCCGCACTCTCGAAAGAACTGGATTTTGAATCCAGCGCGTCTACCAATTCCGCCACCCAGGCTTGAAAAAGGTCGATGGCAAAATTAAGAATACTTTGTTGGCTGCAAAATATTTTTTCGCTTTTAATTCCCTCAACCAAACGCATCCGAGCAATTCCAGCGCCCGCAAACGACTGGGGCTCTATTTTCTCTCTAACCATCCACAAACAAAGCGTAAGGATAATCAATCGTTTACTTGAGCATTTACAATATAATTTCTTACATTTGCTGCCCTTACAGAAGAACGGATTAATCTATTTATCAAAGGATTGCAAAACGATGGATTCAACAATTAAAATATTTTCAGGTAGAGCGACCCTCCCTTTAGCAAGAAAAATTGCCGAAGACTATGGAGTTCCCCTAGGAAATATCATCATTTTCAACTTTAGTGATGGTGAGTTTATCCCTTCTTTTGAAGAAACCGTAAGAGGTTCTAAAATATTCATCATTCAGTCTACTCCGCCTCCGTCAGACAATCTTATGGAGTTGTTGTTGATGATTGATGCTGCCAAGCGGGCCTCAGCTTCTCAGATTGTGGCCGTGATGCCTTACTTCGGAATGGCGCGCCAAGATCGTAAAGACAAACCAAGAGTGCCTATAGGCGCAAAGCTTGTTGCCAACATGCTTACAGCGGCCGGGGCAACGCGCATCATGACCTGTGACTTGCACGCCGATCAAATTCAAGGGTTCCTCGAAGTGCCCGTGGATCACCTATACGCTTCTTCCGTTTTTATTGACCACATCAAATCTTTAAACCTAGAGCATTTAACCATCGCCTCTCCGGATATGGGGGGTTCCAAGCGTGCGCATGCTTATGCCAAGCACTTGGGTTGCGAAATGGTGATCTGTTACAAACACCGCAAGAAAGCCAATGAAATTGGTGACATGCGCGTGATTGGTGAGGTAGAAGGAAGAAACATCGTATTGGTCGATGACATGGTGGATACTGCGGGTACGCTAACCACGGCAGCAGACATGATGTTAAAGCATGGAGCCTTGTCCGTTCGAGCGGTTTGTACGCACCCTGTTTTGTCGGGCAAAGCCTACGAGCGCGTAGAAAACTCAAAAATGCTTGAGCTGATCGTTACCGATACTTTGCCAAGTCAAGAGAGTCCAAAAATTAAAGTCATAAGCATCGCTCCCCTGTTTGCCAACGTCATTAAAAACGTGGTCAACAACGAGTCGATCAGTAAAAATTTTATTCGTTAAATTAGTTTATAAACCAAAAATCAAACCAAATGAAATCAGTATCTATTAGCGCTGAAAAGCGTGTAGATTTGGGGAAAAAGGAAGCCAAAGCCTTAAGAGCTGCAGGGAAAGTACCTTGCGTAGTTTACGGCGGAGAAACCGTACAACACTTTTCTGCTACGGAAATCGCTTTCAATAACCTTGTTTACACACCGAATGTATACGCGGTGGCGATTGATATTGAGGGCACGACTGTTAATGCCCTTATCAAAGACATTCAATTTCACCCCGTAACCGACCGAATCATTCACATTGACTTTATCGAGTTGACTCCAGGTCAAAGCGTAAACACAGAAATTCCTGTGGTCCTCAATGGAAATGCCATCGGTGTAAGAAACGGTGGTAAACTACGTAAGACACTTCGTAAACTTAGCGTTCGTGCCACGCCAGAAAACTTGCCTGACGCGGTTACACTTGACATCTCAACAATGAAAATTGGAGAGAAAATTTACGTGAGAGATGTAGAGGTTTCAGGTTTTGACATTCTGACTTCAGGCAATGCGGTTATTGTAGCTGTGAAAACTGCTCGTAACGTTGTTGATGAAGAGGAAGAGGGTGAAGAGGAAGCGGCTGATGCGCCTGCTGCTGAAGCACCTGCTGCAGAATAAACATGAAAAAATTCCTTGTCATCGGATTGGGAAATGTTGGTTCTGAGTATGTCAATACTCGGCACAACATCGGATTTAAAGTATTGGAAGCACTAGCTAGTGCTTCCAATACTTGTTTTAAGCCCAATCGTTATGCGGATACCGCAACGATAAAAGTCAAAGGTCGTTCCGTAACGCTTGTTAAACCGACCACCTTTATGAACCTCAGCGGTAAGGCGGTAAACTACTACATGCAAAGCGAAAAAATCGCTATTGAAAACACCCTCATCATTACGGATGATTTGGCGCTTCCTTTCGGCACACTTCGCATGCGAACCAAGGGTAGCGATGGCGGTCACAACGGCTTGAAACACATCATCGAGACCTTAAACAGCGCTCACTTCCCGAGAATACGGTTTGGGGTAGGCAATGAGTTTTCAAAAGGAAAACAAGTCGATTACGTACTCGGCGAATGGTCTACTGAAGAAGAAGAAAAACTAAAGGAACGGCTTGAAACGCTCTCAAAAATGATTCAAAGCTTTGTTTGCATTGGAGCGCCAAAAACCATGACGGACTTTAACGGTAAGTAAGCATGCTTCTCCTGTCGACATCGATTTTCTGGAGAACTAAAAAAATGGCTCAGCCTTCTCGTTTAAATTACTTATCTTAGATTGTAATAAACACTTACGTATGAAAACCCTCCTCACGCTCTTTGCGATATGCATAAGTTTTACAAGCTACGCTCAAACCGAAATTTGTTGCATCAATCCCGATTGGGTGAATCCCGAAGTCAATTGTACGGAAGTTTATGACCCCGTGATCGGATGTGATGACAAGATGTACAGCAATGCTTGTGTGGCTCAAGCCGGAGGGGTAACTTCTTGGGAAAGCAGTGTAGGAGAAATTATCGAACGAGACTGGGATTGCAACGCCATTCCGGTGCTTTGTGAAACGCCTTCGGGAATCATGATCTATGGGGTTGGTGACTGGACAAACCCAGACAACCCCTGTGAGTCTGGATACTGCGGCGAAGATGGAAACTTTTCTCAAATTGCATACGACTGTCCCTATGAAATGGGGATTCCTTGTGATGGAGACCTGGTACAAGTCTCTGGGCAATGTTGCGCAGTATGTGTGGGAAAAGAACCGCTGTGTACCTCCAGCACTGGCGTTGCGATTTACGAGGAAGGCGACTGGTTCAACCCGACCAACCCATGTGATGCAGGCTATTGCAATGCCGATGGGACTTTCTCCATGATGATCATTGATTGTGCGCAAGCTATGGGTGTTGAATGCAACGGTACCTGGGTAGAGGTCTGTGGCCAATGCTGTTCAGAATGTGTAGAAATTGCTGCCGCCACGACCCTTGATGGGGTGTCCATTACGCTGAACCAAGGCTGGAACATGATTGGCTTCGGTTGTGGAGCAGATAAAAATGCCGCAACGGCCTTTTCCGCCATTAAAGACCAACTCATCATCGCAAAAAATGGCTTTGGAAATGCCTACTTAACCGAATACAACTTTAACGGAATTGGTGACTTAAAACGCGGTTATGGCTACTTGATAAAAGTCACTGAAGAGATTCCCAATTACAACATTTGTGAATAGACCTGTTTTACCCTCTTAAGTCGCTAAACCTTATTCCTACATTCAATAATGAGCTTACACGTCATCGGATTTAAAAGCCTGGGCATCACAAAAGACGAGCCCTTCAAAGAGAAGGGTAAATGGTCTCGTGGGTTCCAACACAACTTTAAACTCAGCAATGGAAACTACCTCTCACTTTGCATTACCGAAAACAGTTTTGGCGGTGATTTAAAAGAAGAGCTTGTTTCTGTGAGTTATCTTCCCATTGATGATCTTGAAAAGCTTGCCGAGCCCTCTTGTGAAAAAGAAGTGAGCGCCCTGGAAAAAGAAATTGTACTGGGATGCTTTGAGTACATCGAAGAGTTTTACGAGTACGACTTGCTGCTCAGAAGCATTGGGTGCAATGCCCTAAAGGGAGAAGCGCTTGATCAACTTCTCGACGCTTCTGTGCTTTGATTTTGAATTCTTAATGCGCTCTAAACAGAGGTCGTTCATTTACCATACAAGCCCAGTAGCGAGGTTACTTTATAAAAGACTCAAGAAACAAGTTTACCGTTGACTCGCCTTGTGTTTTTTGTATTTTTATAGACTAAATTTTCAACCGCTTATTAACTTAATCCTCCCAGAAATGAAAAATTTTACTCAAAACTTTATCGGATTGTTTGTTCTTGTATTTGCAATGAATTTTACGGTTAATGCTCAAGAGGGCTGCATGATTTCATCTGCATGTAATTACAACTCCGATGCAACTGAAATGTCTAATTTTTCTGTGTGTGATTTTTCATGTTACGGTTGTTTAGATCAATCAGCTTGTAATTACAACGCAGAAGCTACCACTGAAATGAATAATGAGGTAGTGTGGGGTGTTCAAGATGAAATGTACAGCTTAGGTTTGGAACCATGGTCAGTTGATTTTAGTAGCCTTTACAGTAGTTCGTGTGTGTTTTCGGACCAAGTACTTCAAGGTCTGTTTGATGATGATTGTGATTGCGTAATGGACTACAATGAAAATTTCACTCTTAGTTCAGCATTTTTCCCTACTGGAAGTGGAACTCATAATTTAGTACCATGGACTTGTAGTGGCTTTGCTATTGCAAGTAATAACACCGGGTCTGCTACGTTAAATGTTGTTTATCCTTGTGATGCCTATCGTGGGGCCTACACAAATCTAACAGGTTCTGGTCAAGTTAACATCACGATTCCTAGTTCAATGGAAACGTTTACACTAACTGCATCAACTGGGTCGACCTCATTTAATGTATACTATAATTCAGCTTCAACAACAATTGCAAACAATACAAATACTTCGGGATCAGTAAATTTTATTGAGACTTCTGAATCAGAATTAATGTCTCTGACTTCTTGCCTTAACCCTAATCTTTATGGCTGTACCGATGAAAATGCATTGAACTACAACTCGGCTGCCAATATAGATAATAATACCTGTATTGTACGAGTAAATGGATGTACAGAAGAAAATGCTTACAACTATAACCCCTCTGCCAATTCAGATGATTCTTCTTGTATTGGGGGCTTCTTAGAGCTTCCCAAAGGCTGGAGTATGTTTGGGCATACTTGTTTAGATTCAGTAGATGCTGAAGTCGGGTTTGCTGATATATCAGATAAAATAGACATCGTAAAAGATGAACAGGGCTTGTCTTATATACCATCCTGGGAATTCAATGCGATGGGAAGTTTAAAGTTTTCTGAAGGGTACCAAATTAAAATGAAAGAAGCTGTAACAGACTTCCAATTCTGTGAAACAACGGCTCCTGAAGACGGTATTACACAAGCTGATGTTGATTTCGCAGTAGCCGCAATTACCCCTGAAGACGGAATCTCTCAAGCAGATTTAGATGCCTTATCTGAGAGCTACGAGGGTTATACTGCTCCTGTTGATTTACAGATAGGAGACCATCACATGGGTGGAATCGTGTTTCAAATCAATGAAAATGGATCAGGGCTTGTGGCAGCAAAGGAAGATTTACCAGGTTATTATGACTGGAAAACTGCACTCGATGAAGCATCTAATTATTCCATAGATGGCTATTCAGGTTGGCACTTACCATCAAAAGAAGAATTACAACTAATGTATAATACGATAGGTCCAGGATTATTAAATTCATTAGAAAATATTGGTGGATTCAAAACAAGCGCGGATAACGATAACCCTTATGCAAAACGTTATTGGGCTTCCTCGATTGAGATTTCTCATAATACATATGCAGACGGTGCGTCGTACATCACTTTGTATTATAATATATCTACGAGTATGACCGTTGGTGCTTTATCCAGCGTACGTGTTGTACGCGCTTTTTAATGTTTTAAATCTTTAACAAAAAAAGCCCACTCTAAGGAGTGGGCTTTTTTTGTTTGTTTGATTGATCCTAAATATTATTCCACAGTGACGGACTTGGCCAGGTTTCGTGGTTGATCGACATCGCATTCGCGCATCACGGCAATGTGGTAGGAGAT
>Ga0209504_1000342_pt1 | contig 42167 bp, 40 predicted proteins | sample COGITO_mtgs_1005_FD_184791 | JGI IMG/M metagenome (GOLD analysis project Ga0209504, IMG submission 184791) | Pelagic marine microbial communities from North Sea - COGITO_mtgs_100511 (SPAdes) (version 2) | ecosystem: Environmental > Aquatic > Marine > Epipelagic ...
GACGTAGAAAAAACGTTTACACAGTAGCAAAAAATGCGGTTGAAAAAGCAATGACATATGCTTACAGAGACCGTAAAAACAATAAGAGAAACTTCCGTTCTTTATGGATCATGCGTATCAACGCAGGAGCACGTTTACACGGAATGTCTTACTCTCAGTTTATGGGAAAAGTAAAAGCTAATAATATAGAATTAAACCGTAAGGTTTTAGCTGATTTAGCAATGAACAACCCAGAAGCTTTTAAGGCAGTTGTTGAAAAAGTAAAATAAATTATTAATTCGCTTATAAAAAAAACCCAAACTTAATAGTTTGGGTTTTTTTATTACATTAGATTGCCTTAAAAAAAACAATTATGAAATCATTATATCTATTAATACTTTTACTATTAATCTCTACTGTATCTATTTCTCAAGAAACAAAAAAAGACACTTTATCTATTGAAGGAAAGTTTGATTTAATATATAAAACTTCAAGTTCCTATAAAGAATTCAAAGTTATTAGAAAGAGTAGGTTTCAGAATTTAAAAAACGATGTATTAGATTCTATTAGAAAAATTGATCATGAACTTCAATTAAATAATAATAAGAATACTGTATTTAAAGATAGTTTGAAAAATGTAAATGAAGTTTTAGGAATTCTAGACCTAGATATGAAGTTATTAATTACTAAAAAAAATAGTATTTCATTTTTAGGTATTCAACTTAACAAATCTACTTATACAATTACTGTATGGAGTATTATTTTATTACTTATCATTGCATTATTTTATTTCATCTACCAATATAAAAACAGCTATCAAATAATTTTACATGCTAAAAAAAACGTTCTCGAAGCGGAGAATGAATTAGCTAATAATATGAAAAAATCTTTAGAAAGAGAGCAAAAGTTACGACGTCAATTACAAGATGAAATTAATAAACAACGAGGAGTTTAATATTTAATTCTTTAGTCAAATAAAAAAACCGAGCTAGTAAGCTCGGTTTTTTTGTTATTAGATACTATCACCTAGTTCTTTTAGCTTTTCAGTATTTTCTGCTAACATTAACTCATCAATTATTTTTTGAATATCTCCGTTAATAATATTAGACAAGTCATATAGGGTTAATCCAATTCTATGGTCTGTCATTCGACCCTGTGGGTAATTATATGTACGAATTTTTGCAGAACGATCTCCTGAGGTTACCATTGAACCACGTTTAGCTGCATCTGCAGCATTTTTCTTTGCTAGTTCCATTTCATACAAACGAGAACGCAATACCTTAAAAGCTTTTTCTTTATTCTTGTGTTGTGATTTTTGATCTTGACATTGAGCTACCAAACCTGTTGGCAAGTGAGTTAAACGAACTGCAGAATACGTTGTGTTTACAGATTGCCCTCCAGGTCCTGAAGAACAGAAAAAATCTATTCTCACTTCTTTTGGATTAATTTCTACATCAAACTCCTCAGCCTCTGGAAACACCATACAGGTTGCAGCAGAAGTATGAACTCTTCCTTGTGTTTCAGTCTGTGGAACTCGCTGAACACGATGAACACCAGCCTCAAACTTTAGAGTACCATATACATCATTACCAGTAACCTCAAACTGAATCTCTTTAAAACCGCCATTGGTTCCCTCACTATAATCTACTGTAGAAACTTTCCATCCTTTCCCTTCACAATATTTACTGTACATTCTAAATAAATCACCTGCAAAAATACTTGCCTCATCTCCTCCTGTTCCTGCACGTAATTCTACAACTGCATTTTTAGAATCTTCCGGATCTTTAGGAATCAATAAGAATTTTATTTCATCTTCTAGTTCTGGAATTCTAGTCGTGGCTTCATCAATTTCCATTTTTGCCATTTCTACCATTTCAGCATCAGAACCGTCTGCTATAATTTCTTTGGCTTCCTCTATGTTGTTTAATAAAATTTTATATTCTTCACCTCTTTTTACAACACCTCCTAAATCTTTATACTCTTTACTTAATTGAGCATAACGTTTTTGATCCATGATAATTTCTGGCTGAATAATCAGATCAGAAACTTCATCGTAACGTTGCTTAATAATTCTAATTTTATCTAACATTGGGTATCTTTTCTTGTAAAGCGAATTTACAATTTTTTGAGACTAGTTCAATCAAAAGAATACTAGTATTCAAAAGTTCCGTATTCACTTTTTATAGTGAGTTTTTTTGAAGCAGACTCCTCTACCCTTCCAATAATTTTTGCATCTACTTGATACGATTTTGATATAGCTATTAAGTTTTCAGCAATTTCAGGAGCTACATATAACTCCATTCTGTGGCCGCAATTAAACACTTGATACATCTCTTTCCAATCTGTATTTGATTGCTCTTGTATGAGCTTAAATAAGGGAGGAATATCAAACATATTATCTTTAATAACATGAACATTATCTACAAAATGTAAAATTTTTGTTTGTGCTCCTCCAGAACAATGCACCATCCCATGGATTGTTTCAGAAGTATATTTTGAAAGTATTTCTTTAATAATTGGCGCATATGTTCTTGTTGGAGATAACACCAGTTTACCAGCATCAATTGGAGAATTTTTAATTGTATCTGTTAATTTTGTATTTCCTGAGTAGACTAGGTCTTCAGGAACAGAGGCATCAAAACTTTCAGGAAACTTGTGAGCTAAGTCTTTGTGAAAAACATCGTGTCTTGCAGATGTTAAGCCATTACTCCCCATTCCTCCGTTGTAAGCTTTTTCGTAGTTTGCTTGCCCAAAAGATTCTAATCCAACAATTACATCACCTGGTTTTATATTTGCGTTGTCTATGACATCAGAACGTTTCAATCTTGCTGTTACCGTAGAATCTACAATGATTGTTCTTACCAAATCACCTACATCGGCTGTTTCTCCGCCAGTAGAATGGATAGTGACTCCAAAACCTTTTAAATCTTCAATTAATTCTTCTGTACCATTAATAATTGCAGAAATTACCTCACCTGGTATTAGATTCTTATTTCTTCCTATAGTAGATGATAGCATAATATTGGTAGTTGCACCAACACATAACAAGTCATCAATATTCATAATTAATGCATCTTGGGCAATTCCTTTCCAAACAGAAAGATCTCCTGTTTCTTTCCAATACATATACGCTAAGGATGATTTAGTACCGGCTCCATCTGCATGCATAATTAAACAATAATCATCATCATTGGTTAAATAATCTGGAACTATTTTACAAAATGCTTTTGGAAACAGTCCTTTATTAATATTCTTTATTGCATTATGGACGTCTTCTTTGGAAGCTGAAACACCTCTTTGGGCATACCTTTTAGAAACTTCTTGACTCATGTTTTATGGAAGATTTTGTACAAAAGTACGGATTGTTTTCGTTTTCGAATAAATTTTTGAAAACGAAAACGTTTTAGTAATTTTTAAGTAATAAATACCGTTTTCAAATTCTCAAAATTTGAGCGTTTTTTTACAAAAAAAGTATTCTAATACGCTCTTTATTAGTAAATTAATAAATGTGAATAAAGTTTTAAAAAAAAGTTTATTTTCGGTTCATTTTATGACTTCAAAAAATTGTTTTCATTTATATTTGTCTAAAATTAATAACTCACTAAACAATATTATGAGCAAGTCTAAATTAGAGTACATTTGGCTAGACGGTTACTATCCAACTCAAAACATGCGTAGTAAGACTAAGGTTGAAAATGACTTTAGCGGTAAATTAGAAGATTGTCCTATTTGGTCTTTTGATGGTTCATCTACAAAACAAGCATCAGGAGGAGCTTCTGATTGTTTACTAAAACCAGTAGCTATTTATCCAGATCCAGCCAGAAGAGATGGTTTTTTGGTAATGACTGAAGTTTTAAATGCAGATGGAACACCTCACGTATCTAATGGTAGAGCAACAATTGAAGATGAAGACAATGATTTCTGGTTTGGTTTTGAGCAAGAGTATTTTATTATGGATACCAAAACTCAATTGCCTTTAGGTTTTCCTATTGGTGGTTATCCTGCTCCTCAAGGTATGTATTATTGTTCTGTAGGTGGAAAAAATACCCACGGAAGAGATTTAGTTGAGAAACATGCAGATTTATGTATTGATGCTGGTTTAAATTTTGAAGGAATTAATCAAGAAGTTGCTTCCGGACAATGGGAATTTCAATTATTTGCAGAAGGAGCTAAAAGAGCTGGTGATGAAATATGGGTAGCACGCTACTTATTAGATAGATTAACCGAGCAATATGGTTATTATATAGATTATCACCCAAAACCATTAGGAAAAGATTTAGACTGGAATGGTTCTGGTATGCATGCAAACTTTTCTAATACTGTTTTAAGAACATGTGGTTCTCAAGAAACATATGAAAAAATTTGTGAAGCATTTAGACCTGTTGTTAAAGAACATATTGCTGTATATGGAGAGTTTAATGATCAACGTTTAACGGGTGATCATGAAACTGCTGCTATTACTGATTTCACTTTTGGAGTATCAGATAGAGGAGCTTCTATTAGAATTCCAATTATTACTGTAGAAAAAGGCTGGAAAGGATGGCTAGAAGACAGAAGACCTGCTTCAAACGGTGATCCATACAAGATTGCAGGAAGAATCATTAAAACTGTAAAATCGGCTAATATTAGCTAATTAGATTTTGAAACATATATAAAAACCACAAATTAACTTTTGTGGTTTTTTTTATGAAATAGTTTGATATAAAAACACCCCATATAGTATGAGCAATATAATACCACTCTTTCGTTCTAGTTGCATTTTTTTTGGCAAAAACACTAACAGTGGTAGTATCAAAGAAATTCCTAACATCCAGTAAATATCATGCGTATATAGTGCACTATCATTAGCAGTAATAGGTGTGATAATAGACGTGATTCCAACAACTGCAAGGATATTAAATATATTAGATCCAATAAGGTTTCCTAAAGAAATGGCCTTTTCTTTTTTTAACACCGCAATAATTGAGGCTGCTAATTCTGGAATACTAGTTCCAATAGAAACTACAGTGATACCAATAAGTCTTTCGCTAACACCAAAATCTAGCGCCAAATTGGTTGCTCCGTTAATTAACAATTCAGCCCCTCCCCATAGTCCAATACTTCCAATAAATAAAAATGCTACTGTTTTGGGTTTTGATAAGCTTACGATATCTTCAGATATATCTTCTTCAACAACTTGTTTCTGAAGTTTTAGTAAGTAAATTAAAAAAATTACTAAAAATGAGACTAGAAAAATTCCCTCAATAGTAGATATTAAATAATCATTAAGAAGAAAAAAGTACAATAATAACGAAGCTATCATCATTACAGGCCAATTTATAGTATGAAAACTTTTCTGAACATCTATTTTGGCTATCAACAATGTAATACCTAATACCAATGCTAAATTAGCAATATTAGAACCTACAACATTACCTAAAGCTAAATCTGGAGAACCATTTAAAGCAGCTTTAACACTCACAATTAATTCTGGAGCAGAAGTTGCAAAAGAAACAACCGTCATTCCAATAATAATTTTAGGTATTTGTAAGCGTAAAGAGATAGAAACTGCAGACTTCAGCAACCAATTTCCACCTAAAATTAATAAAATGAAACCACACAAAATGTATAAAAAATTCATGATTTAAATTTTAAAACGAAGATACATTTTTATACGTTCTTTAATTATAAAAAGATGGATTTGAGTAAAAATTGCATTTTTTAGATCTATTTTATTAAAAATGAACTAAAAAAGCCTTTATATTATTACAATATTATATATAAATAAATAATAATGGTTTCATTTATTAACATCTATCAAGCAAACTATGTTACAATTTTTAACTTTATTAATATATTATATTATAAATGTAAAATTAATTACATCTTTTTCATTGTTTTTACTTGCTAAGTATGTATTCAATACTATATATTGATATTAGAATTCTAAAACTACTAAATACTTAACCATTAAAAACGATAAATATGATAACACTTACATTAAAAATTATTGAAATCTCACTAAATATTATATCATACATTTTACTCTAATTTATTATTAACTAAAAACGATACAAACAACAATTTAAAATTATTAATTAGAGCTGAATAAGAAAAACATGATAAAACAAAAACAACTGGCAAAACACAAAGTTATTTTGACATGAACAATCCTCAATAACCCTTTATAATTAACAGTAGTTTTTTCATTATATTTGACTAAGAACAACTCATAATGAAAAAACTATTTTTTAAATCAATTGCTAAAATTAATAAAATCATATTACCTTCTTTCACCAAAAAAAGATTAGATCTGGCTAAGGCTTCAAAGATTCAGTTAGCAATTATTGGTTGGAGAAGTTTTGTGACACTAAATTCTTTGGATTAAAATTTACAACTATGAAAACAGAATACTTAAAAATATATACAAGTTCATTAATAATTATTAATAGTATTAGAAACTTATTAGCAGAAAACAACATTACCTCCTTGGTTAAAAACCATCCAGAATCTGCAAGATTAGGTGGTTTTGGTGTAACTATGGACTCTGTAGAATTATTCATACTAAAAAAAGATTTAGAAAAATCTGAACCTATAGTAAATGCTTTTAAAAAAGAAATAAATTCGTAAAAAAGACAGTCTATACTTTCTAAATTAGAAAAACACCATTATATTTGCAACCGCAAAAAGGCCATGTGGCGCAACTGAATAGCGCACTTGATTACGGCTCAAGAGGTTACAAGTTTGAATCTTGTCATGGTCACGAATGAATCAAAAGCAAGCAAAATCATAAAGCTTGCTTTTTTGATTTTAAAAGGTTTTGATTTTCAAAGCGGAGCTTTAAGGATCATGAAATAATCTTGTCATGGTCACGAATAAATAATGCAATTAAAAAAACGCCAAGCTTGCTTGAGCGTTTTTTTGTTTGTACTATTTTCAAAGCGGAGCTTTCATGATCATAAAATAATCCTATCATGGTCACAAAAAACAAAATAACAACTATCTAATTAGGTGGTTGTTTTTTTTAGTTTAACTCTATACTCGATCAACTAAAACTAAAAAATATAATTATTTTTTTTCTTTTAATCTAGTATAATAATACCAGAAACTTTAATACATGAGATGTATTTTAGATTTGTTTTTCCAACCAGCCTTATAAGCTGATTCTACAAAATAGATTTTAAGTTCTGCTTTATAAGCAGCTTCTACAAAAAATATTTTCTTATCTGCTTTATAAGCAGCATTAGTAAAAAACCATTTTCCATCATTATTACCAGCTTTGTAATCTGATGATACTTTGTAAACTAACAAATCTGCTTTATAATCTGAGTTAACTACAAAGACCTTCACATCGGCCTTGTAATCTTTGTCTACTGAGTAAATTTTCTGTGCTTTACTAGTAGGTATCGTAAGTATAAAAAAGGCAACTAGAATAAATAGTTTCATCGTTTTTTAAATATAAGATTATTAAATATATTATAAGTCTTAATGTCTTTTTAATACATTATAAAAAATCTAAGTTAATTTTTCTATATGTTTTGGAGGTGCTATTTTTGAAACTATATAACCAACAATCATGGCAAATAGAAATGAGGGTGCTAACACATCTAATTCTATAAAATAAGCACCTATACCTTCCATATTTGAAACCACGAACTTAAAAAATATCACCGATACAAATCCTGTAATCATAGATGCAATGGCTCCTTTTTCTGAATACCCTTTCCAAAATAACGATAGAATAATTACTGGGCAAAAGGTAGCTGCAATTCCAGACCATCCAAAAATCATAATCCAAAAGATCTTCCTCTCAGGGTACAAATTATATAACAAAATAGCAATACATAATGCAACTACTGCCATAATAACGGTAACCAATCTTGAAAAACTGGCTAAATCTTCATCTTTTAAATCGGGTCTAAATATTTTTTGATAAAAATCTCGCGTAATAGCACTAGAAGCTAGAACAAGAAGAGAATCTATGGTAGACATGATTGCTGAAAGAACAATAGCAATAAAGATTGCTACTAGAATTGATGGCAAAAATTCATTGGTAATCATGCTCAATACATTTTCTCCACCATTTCCTAAAACAACTTCTGGATCTTGTCCTTCACTTGTAAAATAAATTCTAGCAAGAATACCAATTGTTACTGCAGCTGCATCAGTTAGTAACGTAAAAATAAGCGCAATCCATTTTCCTTTATCAATCTCTTTTTCACTTTTAATAGACATGAAACGAACATATACCTGTGGTGATCCTAGAAAGCCTAAACCTATCATAGAAAAACCAAGAATTGTGAACAAATTCATTAAACCATCATCACTTCTTCCCATGATTTGTGTTAGTGTAGGATCTATCGCATTTAATCCTTCAGATATACCAGCTCCATGATCCATAGAAAACCACACAACTATTGGTAGTAAAACCAATCCAAAAAACATTAAGATGCCTTGAAACATATCTGACCAAACAGCGGCAACAAATCCACCAATAAAAATATAAATGAGAACAATAACAAAGCCAATAAGCGCGCCTATTCTGTAATCAATATTCAACATAGATTCAAATGCAATGCCTGTAACATCCATTTGAGATGCCACATAAATAACAACAAAAACTACCAAAGTAGCAGCTGAAATAATTCTTAGGGTATTGGTAGATGATTTAAAGTGACTTTGAAGATAATCTGGAATTGTAATTGATTTGTATGTATCTGACCTTGTTTTAAAGCGTTTGGCCATAAATTGCCAAGACAAAAATACTCCTAATAATTCTCCAAGAACTACCCAATAGGCAGAATAACCAGCCATGGCACCCATACCTGTTAAACCAATTAGTAACCAGCCTGACTCTCCTGTAGCTCTCGCTGAAAAAGCAACAGCCCAAAATCCCATTTTTTTTCCTCCCAAATAATAATCACTCATGCTGTTAATTCGCCGAGAAGCAAAAATTCCGATTAAAAAAAGAATACTAACATAAATTGCTAAAACGATAATTTTTGTAATCATTGTGGATCTGTATAAGTAATTATAGGCTGAAGATAGTCTTTCTATAACAATTGATTTTGCAACTAATTAATAGAAAACATAAATAAAATATATCTACTTAACAATAAGTGAATTAGGTAAGGCTAAGATAATAACGATAATTTTCAACCTAAATATCTTCTGAGGGCAACCCTATGTTCAGCATTACTTTTGTCGTAGTTGGTAACTAAAATTTCTAAAATTTCTGGAGAGGTATTTCCTATTTCAGCTTCGTTTTTATATTTAGATACATATAAGTTATAATGCTGCTGATTTTTTTCAAAAATGAGAAAGTGTTCTGAGTTTAATTCTGTGTAGGATATTTCATTTCCACCAAAAGAATTTGAATTATCTTTTTTAAAGGGAGAAAAATCAAAGTAGTTAAAAATATTTTCCATGTTATATTAATTCAGCAGAAAGTCCTAAACTTAATAATTTAGAACAACGAGGTTCTAGTTCCTTTAGATCACCTGTTTTTACGGTACATTTTCCTTTAAAATGAACCAACCAAGTGCATTGTTCTGCCTGCTCTTCTGTATGCTCACAAACATTAATTAACGAATCTATCACAAAATCAAACGTGTTTACTTCATCGTTGTGCAACACAATATGATGCTGATGCACCTCTTTCTCTAAAACGTCTACTTCTTCTTGAATTTTTTCTTTTGGACTCATTATTACAAATTTATAAAAAATCTTGCTACTTCACATATTTTAAGGCAACCCAATTATTTCTTTGAATCATTGTCTCAAAAGTTAACCCATGTTTGTTTACCTCATCTTCTATAATGACAATATCTTCTTTATAAAATCCACTGAGCAATAAAACCCCATTTTCATTCAAACAATCTGTATAAGTTTTCATATCAGACAATAGAATATTTCTATTAATATTAGCAATAATTACATCATATTTTTCTTTTAATAAAGAAGCATCTCCTTCATATACTGTTATATGATTACAATTATTTCTCTGAATATTTTCTAAAGAATTTTCATAACACCAACTATCTATATCTATAGCGTCAATAGGTTTGGCTCCTTTCATTTCAGCAAAAATTGCTAAAATTCCGGTTCCACAGCCCATGTCTAGTACTTTTTTAGTTTCTAAATCTAATGCTAACAAGTGTTGAACCATCATGTGAGTAGTTTCATGATGACCGGTTCCAAAACTCATTTTAGGTTCAATTACAATATCAAACTGAAGAGATGGGTTTGTATGAAATGGAGCACGTATACTTACTAAATCATCTACTTGAATAGGGTTAAAATTCTTTTCCCATTCTTCATTCCAGTTAGTTTGCGCTATCTCATTATGTTCAAATGTTATATTAAACTCATTAGAATGTAATAGAAATACATCCTCTAGAATTTTAGAATTCCATTCTTGTTTTTGAATGTATGCCGTTACACCATTGTCTTGCTCTACAAAACTTTCAAAACCTACATAGCCTAACTGAGCAATTAACATTTCTGTAGCTGGCTCTTTAGGTGAAACATTAAAATCATATGCAATATAAATGGCATCCATATAAATTAGAAGGTATTAAAAAGCTGTAATAATTCCTGTAAAATCTGTTGCATTTAAAGAAGCACCACCTATTAGCCCACCATCTACATCTTCCTTAGAAAATATTTCTTGAGCATTTGCTGGCTTTACACTTCCTCCATATAAGATAGAAACATTATTTGCAAGAATTTTTCCATAGGTTGCTTCTACTAAACCTCTAATAAAAGCATGCATTTCCTGCGCTTGTTCTGGGCTAGCCGTTTCTCCTGTTCCTATAGCCCATACTGGCTCATATGCCAGTACTATATTTTTCCATGCAGAAGCATTTAAAGCTAATACAACGTTTTTTAATTGACTTTCTACAACATTAAAGTGATTATCAGACTTACGGTCTTCAAGCAATTCACCAAAACAAAAAATAATTTCTAAGTTATTTTCTAGTGCTGTTGTAACTTTTTCAGTTAACATAGTGTCATCTTCTCCAAAAAAAGTTCTTCTTTCAGAATGCCCTAATATGACTGTTTTTACTCCAACATCTTGCAACATGTTAGCCGAAATCTCTCCAGTATAAGCACCGCTTGTAGCTTGATGCATGTTTTGGGCTGAAACTTCAATAACCGAACCTTTCGTTGCCTCTACTGCCGAAGTTAAGTTGATAGATGTAGGTGAAATTAACACTCTACAATTTGCTGATACTTTTTCTAAAGCTCCTTTTAAATCATTAATTAATGCCTTAGTTTGAGTGGTATTATTATTCATTTTCCAATTTCCTGCTACAATATTTTTTCTCATGTTGTTGTTGTTTTTAAAGCCGCTAAAATACTTATTTTTTAAGGGCTTCTAGAATGTTTTTGTCTGTAATTTTTGTTGCTTTAAATAAGGTAATTTCTCCAGATTCATTCACAACTACATATCTAGGAATCCACCAAAGATTTAAGAAATCTCCAAATGCACCTTTTTTACCTTCCATCATATAATAATGATCACCTGTTATTTGTAAACGCTCTACTGATTTTTTCCAACGTTCTATACTTTTATCTAGGGAAAGAAAAACAAAATGAACAGCAGGGTTTTCTTCTTGTAACTTTTTTAAATCCGATAATGTTACTATACAATCGCTACACCAAGATGCCCAAACATCTATGAGTATTTTATTTCCTTTATGCTTAGACAAGATGGTTTTAAATGTTAGTTCTTGTTGGTTGAAACCTAAAAATTTCTCCTGCAATGCTTCATTTGAAAACTGCGTAGGTCTGTGACATCCAACCAAGAGAAACAAGACAAACAAGAATAAAAAAAGTATTTTTTTTGTCATTTTTTATTGTAATCTAATTCTAGGGTCTAACCAACTGTACATAATATCTACAAGAATGTTTATGATAATAAATAAGGTAGCTATTACCAATACGCTCCCCATAATTATTGGTAAATCTAGGGTATTTAATGCGTTCACAATTTCTTTTCCAAGCCCATTCCAATTGAAAATGTATTCTACAAAAACCGCACCGGCTAACATAGAAGCGAACCAACCAGAAACAGCCGTTATTACTGGATTTAATGCGTTTTTTAATGCATGGCTTTTTATGACCTGATACTTTGTCAACCCTTTAGCTTTTGCTGTTCTAATATAATCTTGACTTAGGACTTCTAGCAATGAATTTCGCATTAATTGAATAATAACAGCTAACGGACGAATACCCAAAACAATGGCAGGGAGAATTAAATTTTTCCATTGGATGGATATTTGTTCTCCAAAATCATCAACAACATACAAACTTCCTGTCATTTCTAAACCTGTATATTCTTGTAAAACAAAACCAAATAGCCAAGCAAATAAAATAGCAGAAAAAAAGGAAGGAATACTCATTCCAAAAGTACTAATAATAGCAATCACTCTATCAAACCAAGTATCTTTATAGACTGCTGACAATATGCCAAAAATAATTCCAACAATAATCGCTATAGAGATTGCAAATAATGCTAAAATAGCAGTATTTGGTAAGGTTTCAGAAATAACTTCCGACACCTTTTTTCCATTTTTTTGAAAAGATTCTCTTAAGTAAGGGTATTTTAAAACAACAGAAGATTCACCAATAGAAAATAGTAATTGATAGGAATATTTACCATCCCTTAAAAAAGTATAATCTTCTGGTTTATTTGAATGAAGTGACAATGGAGATACATCATTCAAATAATAAAAATATTGAGTGGTTAACGATTGATCAAAACCATATTTTTTTCGAATATTTTGTAATTGTTCGGAGTCTTCACGTTGATCTAGCATCATTCTTGCCGGATCTCCAGGCAATACATTAAACAACAAGAAAATGACTGTAACAACTCCAAAAAGCGTTAAAATTCCATAAAAAAACTTGTTTAGTATAAATTGTACCATGCAGAATGACTCTGAAACAAAGATAACAGAAAGTCTTAAAAATATGTACCTTTGTATAACTTTTAAAAAGACAGATGACTACATCAGAGATTGTAACTCAGATTCGAAAAAAGAAATCATTTTTATGTATTGGTTTAGATGTAGACCTACAAAAAATACCCACCTTTTTATTAGAGAAAGAAGATCCAATTTTTGAGTTTAACAAAGCAATTATTGATGCCACACATCACTTATGCGTTGCTTACAAACCAAATATTGCTTTTTATGAAGCTTACGGAATTAAAGGATGGATATCTCTAGAAAAAACCATTAAATATATTAATCAAAATCATCCAGAAATTTTCACAATAGCAGATGCAAAACGTGGAGATATTGGCAATACATCTAGTATGTATGCAAAAGCGTTCTTTGAAGATCTTTCTTTTGATAGTGTTACAGTTGCTCCTTACATGGGAAAAGATTCTGTAGAACCATTTTTGGCTTTTAAAAATAAGCATACTATTTTGTTAGCGCTAACTTCTAATGCTGGAGCTTTTGATTTTCAGACAAAAGAAATTGATGGAAAAGAAGTTTACAAACAGGTATTAGAAACCTCTAAAGGTTGGGAAAATTCTAAAAATTTAATGTATGTAGTTGGTGCCACAAAAGCGTCCTATTTGGCTGATATAAGAAAAATTATTCCTGAGTCTTTTTTACTGGTTCCTGGAGTTGGTGCACAAGGTGGAAATTTACAAGAAGTTTGTAACTATGGGATGACTGATCAAATAGGCTTGTTAATAAATTCTTCTCGCGGTATTCTTTATGCTTCAAAACAAGCTGATTTTGCAGAAGCTGCTGCAGAAAAAGCGAGCGAACTACAAGCTCAAATGGCTGAGATTTTAGATTCACATTCCTTAATTTAAGGGTACTGAAATAAATAAAAAAACTTTTTTTAATCAATAACCATCTGTTTTCTTATCATAGCCATAAGGACAATGCTTGCAACCGCTTTTACAGCAATAACCTCTCTTTATGTGGTATTTTTCTGTAAAAACTCTATACCCTTGTTCGTTTAGATAAAAGTCTTCTTCAGTAAGCTCTATTCTTTTATTATACATGTTTTAAATCACTTCAATAAGAACAACAAAAAAACACTCTAAAATAGAACGTCTTATTCCTATTTATTTTTTTAATCCGGGAGGATATGTTGAAATAATCTTGTAAACAAACTCATTAATACGTTCTTCTTTTTTCTCTATATTACTCATCTTCATAGCTCCAGAACCAATTCCTTGCCATATGAGTTCGTTCGTTTTTTTATCAATAAAATCTATAAATAAGGTTCCTTCTGTGTATTGATTTATATTAATATTTGTTCTGCCATAAAACCAAGGGTTATAGCCCCAGCCCCAGCCTATTCCAACATTATTATCTGAAACATTTACTTGCTCTCTAGATTTAGTAAAAATACTTACCAGAATATCAGGATTTACAGATTTGCTAAATCCTTTAGCTACCAACTCAGCTTCTACAGCACGCATGATTCGTTTTTTATCTAAATCAGAAACAGAAGCTTTGTCTATCCCTTTTTTATAAAAAGCAAATGTTTTGTAAGAAGTGAAATCTACTTTGGTATCATAATCTGTTACCACTTTTACAGATGAACAAGAAGTAAGTATAACTAAACATAATAAAAAAAGTAATTTTAAAATTTTCATGGCCATTAAGTTTATTAAAGGTTCTTAAATAATGATGTATCTACTTTATTAGGGATGGTAACTTTTAATTTTTTTTCTCTCTTCATTGCTCTTTTAATAGCAAAGATTGCTTCATCGTTTCTAGCCCAATTTCTTCTGGCTATTCCATTATTCACATCCCAAAAAAGCATAGACTTCAATCTTTTTGATGCTTCTTTACTACCATCAATAAGCATGCCAAATCCACCATTTATAACTTCACCCCAACCAACTCCACCTCCATTATGTATAGAGACCCAAGTTGCTCCTCTGAAGCTATCTCCAATAACGTTTTGAATTGCCATGTCTGCTGTAAACCTAGACCCATCGTATATATTTGAAGTTTCTCTGTAAGGAGAATCTGTTCCTGAAACATCATGATGATCTCTTCCTAAAACAACAGGCCCAATTTTTCCTTTTTTTATTGCCTTATTGAATGCTTGTGCAATTTTAATTCTTCCCTCTGTATCGGCATATAAAATTCTTGCCTGAGACCCAACTACTAATTTATTTTCTTTCGCACCTTTTATCCATTGAATATTATCAGCCATTTGCTGCTGAATCTCTGGTGGAGAATGTTTCTTAATTTCTTCCAAAACCTCACAAGCTATGATATCTGTTTTTTCTAAATCTTCCGAGTTTCCGGAAGCACAAACCCATCTAAAAGGGCCAAATCCATAATCAAAACACATAGGTCCCATAATATCTTGCACATAGCTCTGGTATCTAAAATCGATGCCATTTTCTGCCATAATATCTGCTCCGGCTCTGCTTGCTTCTAATAAAAATGCATTACCATAATCAAAAAAATAGGTTCCTTTAGCAGTATGATTATTAATAGCCCTAGCATGTCTTCGAATAGTTTCTTGTACTTTCTCCTTAAATAAAAGAGGGTTTTCTGCCATCATAATATTTGCTTCTTCAAAAGAAATATCTGTTGGATAATAACCTCCTGCCCATGGGTTGTGAAGCGAGGTTTGATCAGAACCTAAATCTATATGAATATTTTCAACATCAAACTTCTCCCAGACATCTACTATATTTCCAAGATACGCAAGAGACACCGTTTCTTTGTTTTCTTTTGCTAATCTTACTCTTGCAACTAAAGTATCTAAATCTGTTAATTTTTCATCAATCCAACCTTGGTCTAGACGAACCTGTGTAATTTTAGGATTTACCTCTGCACAAACTGTAATACAACCGGCTATATTTCCTGCTTTGGGTTGCGCTCCACTCATGCCTCCTAAACCAGCTGTTACAAATAAATTTCCTTTGGGTGATTTTCCTATCTTCCGAAAACCATTTAAAACAGTAATGGTAGTTCCATGAACAATACCTTGCGGACCTATATACATATAACTTCCTGCTGTCATTTGTCCGTATTGACTTACCCCTAGGGCATTCATTTTTTCTAAATCATCTGGTTGAGAATAATTTGGTATGGTCATTCCATTGGTAACCACAACTCTTGGTGCATTTTTACTAGAAGGAAACAAGCCCATTGGATGTCCTGAATACATTGTCAGAGTTTGTTTCTCTGTCATTTCAGACAGGTACTTCATGGTGAGTAAATACTGTGCCCAATTCTGAAAAACAGCACCATTTCCGCCGTAGGTTATTAATTCGTGTGGATGCTGAGCCACTGCCGGATCTAAATTATTCTGAATCATTAACATAATAGATTTAGCCTGTTCACACCTACCTGGGTAGTCAGAAATTGGTCTTGCATACATCTCGTACATAGGACGAAAACGATGCATATAAATACGACCATATTTTTTCAATTCTTCTGCAAACTCAGGAAGTAATAACGCATGATGTTTTTTATCAAAATAACGCAATGCATTTCTTAAAGCTAACTCTGTTTCAGCTTTAGATAAAATCTCTTTCCTTTTGGGAGCATGATTTATAGAAATATCATACGCTCTTTTAAGGGGTAATTCATCTGGTATACCTAGTTCTATTTGCTCTTTAAATGTCATACGTCTATTTAAATAATTGAAAAGTGATTCTAGATACAAATATAATTGTTTTTTAAAACGAATGATTTTTATACCTTCAAAAAAATCATCTATTTTTTGAAAATTTCGTAAATTGCATTCATTAAATCAGGTTTTTTTTACGAATTGTATTATAATTGAGTGAAATTCTATCGAAAAACATAAAACATTCTCCTAAAGTAATTGGTTAAAACCTTATATATCATCTAAAAAAATGAAACAAATAACTCCTTACAAACCCAAAAATAAAGTTAGAATAGTAACTGCTGCTTCTTTATTTGATGGCCATGACGCTGCCATTAACATTATGCGTAGAATTATTCAATCTACCGGTGTAGAAGTCATTCATTTAGGTCATGACAGAAGTGTTGAAGATGTTGTGAATTGTGCCATTCAAGAAGATGTAAATGCTATTGCAATGACGTCTTACCAGGGAGGGCATAATGAATATTTTAAATACATGTTTGACCTATTAAAAGAAAAAGGCGCTAGCCATATCAAAATTTTTGGTGGCGGTGGTGGTGTTATTCTTCCAAAAGAGATCAAAGAATTAATGGCTTACGGAATTACCCGTATATATTCTCCGGATGATGGACGTGAATTAGGCTTGCAAGGAATGATTAATGATTTGGTAAAACAATCAGATTTTGCCATTGGTGATGTCTTAAATGGGGAAATTAATAAATTGAAAAAGAGAGAGATTGGTAGTATTGCAAGAATTATTTCTTCTGCTGAAAACTTCCCTGAAATTGCTAAAAAAACATTATCTGAAATACATAAGAAAAATAAAACATCTACCACTCCTGTTTTAGGAATTACAGGTACTGGTGGTTCTGGAAAATCTAGTCTAGTTGATGAATTGGTTCGTAGATTCTTAATTGACTTTCCCAAAAAAACAATTGGACTTATTTCTGTAGATCCTTCTAAACGTAAAACCGGTGGTGCCTTGTTAGGAGACCGTATTAGAATGAATGCCATTAACAACAATCGTGTTTATATGCGTTCTTTGGCAACTCGTCAATCTAATTTAGCACTGTCTAAATATGTAAATGAAGCAATTGAGGTTTTAAAAGCTGCAGAATTTGATTTGATTATTTTAGAAACATCTGGCATTGGACAATCAGATACCGAGATTATTGAACATTCTGATACTTCTTTGTATGTAATGACTCCTGAATTTGGAGCAGCAACTCAGTTAGAGAAAATAGACATGTTAGATTTTGCAGACCTAGTTGCCATTAATAAATTTGACAAACGCGGTGCTTTAGACGCTGTTCGTGATGTAAAAAAACAGTATATGCGTAACAATAATTTATGGCATATACATATGGATGAACTACCTGTTTTTGGAACAATAGCCTCACAATTTAATGATCCAGGAATGAATTCGCTTTACAAAGCAGTGATGGACAAATTGGTAGAAAAAACTGGCGTTGATTTACAATCTAATATGAAAATTACTCAGGAAATGTCTGAGAAAATCTTTGTAATTCCTCCGGCAAGAGTTCGTTATTTATCAGAAATTGCTGAAAGTAACAGAGCTTATGATAAAAAAGCAACAAATCAAGTAGCAGTTGCACAAAAATTATTTGGAATTTACAAAACAATAGACTCCATAATTAGTATTGATTCAACTTCAATCAAAACTCTAGATGTATTAACTAAAATAGGTTTAGACCATGATAAAATATTACAATATACTTCAAAAGACGAGGCACCTTTTATAAAATTATTACTCTCTCATTTTGACAAAATAAAAATGGATTTTGATCCCTACAATTGGGAAATCATACTTCACTGGCAAGAAAAAACTAAACGTTATAAAGACCCTATTTATAGATTTAAAGTAAGAGGTAAAGAAATTAACATAGAAACACATAGTGAGTCTTTGTCACATTCTAAAATTCCTAAAATTTCTTTACCCAAGTATGAGGCTTGGGGCGATATATTACAATGGAATTTACAAGAAAATGTACCTGGAGAATTTCCTTTTACTGCTGGTTTATATCCTTTTAAAAGAACTGGCGAAGATCCTACCAGAATGTTTGCTGGTGAGGGCGGACCAGAACGTACCAACAGACGTTTTCATTATGTTAGTTTAGGCTTAGATGCCAAGCGTTTGTCTACCGCTTTTGATTCTGTTACTCTATATGGTAACGATCCGGGGCTCAGACCAGATATTTATGGTAAAATAGGAAATGCTGGTGTTTCAATTTGTTGTTTAGACGATGCTAAAAAATTATATTCTGGGTTTGATTTAAGCCATCACATGACATCAGTATCAATGACTATTAATGGCCCCGCTCCTATGCTACTTGGCTTCTTTATGAATGCTGCCATAGATCAAAATTGTGAGAAATACATCAAAGATCACACGTTAGAAAAAACAGTTGAAGCAACATTTAAAAAAATATATGATGCTAAAGGATTAAAGAGACCTCTTTATCAAGGAAAATTACCAGAGGGAAACAACGGATTAGGCCTACTGTTACTTGGCTTAACTGGTGATCTAGTTTTACCTTCTGATGTGTACGAAAAAATAAAAAAAGATACCTTAACACAAGTTCGCGGAACCGTTCAAGCAGATATTTTAAAAGAAGATCAGGCTCAAAATACTTGTATTTTCTCAACAGAATTTGCCCTGAGGTTAATGGGTGACGTTCAAGAATACTTCATAAACCAACAAATAAGAAATTTCTATTCGGTTTCAATATCTGGATATCATATTGCTGAGGCTGGTGCTAATCCAATTACGCAGTTAGCACTTACTTTATCTAATGGTTTTACTTATGTAGAATATTACTTATCTAGAGGTATGGATATTAATAAATTTGGCCCTAATTTATCATTTTTCTTCTCTAACGGAATAGATCCTGAATACGCTGTTATTGGCCGTGTGGCAAGAAAGATATGGGCAAAAGCATTAAAGTATAAATACCAAGCAAATTCTAGAGCACAAATGCTTAAGTATCATATTCAAACTTCTGGCCGCTCGTTGCATGCTCAAGAAATAGATTTTAACGATATTAGAACAACACTTCAAGCTTTATACGCCATCTATGACAATTGCAATTCATTGCATACTAATGCCTACGATGAAGCAATTACAACACCTACTGAAGATTCTGTGAGAAGAGCCATAGCTATTCAATTAATTATTAACAAAGAGCTAGGACTAACAAAAAATGAAAACCCAATTCAAGGTGCATTTATTATTGAAGAACTTACGGATTTAGTGGAAGAAGCTGTCTTATTAGAATTTGATAGAATTACAGAAAGAGGGGGTGTTTTAGGTGCTATGGAAACCATGTACCAACGTTCTAAAATACAAGAAGAAAGTTTGTATTATGAAACACTCAAACACAACGGAGAATTTCCAATTATTGGAGTAAATACTTTCTTGAGTTCTAAAGGTTCTCCTACTGTTCTTCCATCAGAAGTAATTAGGGCAACTGAAGAAGAAAAGCAATTCCAAATTCAAACAAAAGAATTATTAAATAAGGCAAATCCATCTAAAGTTAAAGCTCAAATTGCAATTTTACAAGCAGCAGCAGTTCAAAATGAAAACTTATTTGACAAAATTATGGAAGCAACAAAAGTGTGTTCATTAGGTCAAATTACAACAGCGTTATTTGAAGTTGGCGGGCAATACAGGCGAAACATGTAACTTAGAAAAGCTGAATATGAATTCTTGAACTACTTGAAAACTAGTGATTTTAATTTATATTTGGTTAAAATAACACTTATTTATGCAAAAATTTATGTTTATTATTTTATTATTATTTTTTAGTTGTGAAGCCAACCAAAAAACTGATAATACAAGCAATCCGAAGAAAAAAGCAATCTTAGTAGATCATAGTATTTCTCCAAAAAAAATCATACTAAAAGACAATCTAGAGCGACATCTTTTTGACTATTCTATTTCAGATGATATAGGACTAAACAAAATGCATGCACCTATTGGTTGGACAGAACCAATCATAAAAGCTCAATTTGAAATAAGAGGTATTGTTTTAAGTGGACAACTTGGACTAGAGTTTAAAGAAGGGATAAAAAAAATAACAAATAACAATGGTTTTTTAATACCAGCAAACACCAAAGTTAGAATTTTTAATGCAGGAACAGAAGAATTAATTTTGATAGAGGTTTTAAGGCCAGGATATAAAGTAGAATTAGTTGAAAATTTTAATAATTTTGACGACTAGATTAGTTTAATAAAGCAACTAATAAAATTTTTATTTATATTTGGAATTAATACATTAATTATTATGAATAATTCAAAAGACATTACAAAAGTAAGGCTTCATGATGGGATTGTTGGCTTGCTAAATATTGGATCTATATTACTAGCTAGTGAGTTTGGTTTAAATTGGATTTATGTTGCAGTTGCTGTTGCTGTACTTCAAATTTTAAGCCCTCTTACAAAGTTTTGTCCTGTGTACACAATTTTAAATAAATTAATGCCAGATACCACACCAATGCAAAATGGTTAATAATTTAGAACTAGTTTTGTGAAAATAAAAAATTCAAAACCTGTGTTTATTTTTTAATCCCAGGTTGTTTTAAAGTCCAATTAGTTGCTTCTTTTTGAATATCTACCATTTTCTTAACATCAGAAAGTAATCGTTTTGCATCATAGATTACACCATCTTTAATGGTGTATTTTACTCCTCCAACCCTAACTACCTCATTGGCTTCTGTTAATTTAATTGCACCTGTACCATAAAGCACTTTTAAATTTTGAAGAGGGTTTTCTTCTACAATTACAAAATCTGCTAATTTCCCTATTTGAACAGAGCCAATTTTATCATCCCACCCCAAAGCTTCTGCACCATTTAGAGTGGCAGCTCTTATAACCTCTAATGGATGAAAACCTGCTTCTCGTAATAATTCTAACTCACGTACGTAAGCAAAACCGTATAATTGATATATAAATCCAGAATCTGATCCAGTAGTAACGCGTCCTCCTCTATTTTTATATTCATTAATAAATGTCATCCATAATTGAAAATTATTTTTCCATGAAACTTCTTGCTCTGTACCCCAATAATGCCAGTAAGATCCGTGAGAAATTTTACTTGGCTCATAGAATTTCCATAGAGATGGTAATGTATATGTTTCATGCCACTCTGCTCTTCTTGCCCTTTGCAAATCTCTACTTGCTTCATAAATATTAAATGTTGGATCTAAAGTAAAATCTAACTCCAACAGCTCATTCATAACATCATTCCAATGAGGAGAATATGGTTTTGCTGCTTGTTTCCATAATTTACCAGCCTGTTCAAAACGATGTTGTTCATTCTGATAATTATAATCTAATGGGTAATTTTGTACAGTTCTTTCATTAAACAAAGCCTCTGGCAAACCATACCAATGTTCCATAGACGTTAATCCTGCTCTAGCAGAATGCAGAACATTCCAACGAGCAACACTTAATTGTGCATGATGACATGCAGAACCCAATCCTAATTTTTTATTTTCATCTAAAGCGGCGGCCATAATTTCTGGTTCTGCTCCAAAGAATTTAATGCCATCTGCACCATTTTTTGCATTGGCTCTCACCCATTCTCTTGCATCTTCTGCAGTAGAAATAGGAGCATCATTTAACGGATTAAAATCTTTTGTAGTTTGACCAAACCCTGTGTAGGCAAAAATTCTTGGAGCTACGATTTTATGAGCATCACTTTTTTTCTTTAAGTCTAAAGTCCAATCTATACTTCTTCCACTGGGCTCTCTTACTGTTGTTACTCCGTGAGCCATCCAAAGCTTAAAAACATATTCAGAATTTGCTCCCTGAGCAACACCTCCAATATGACCATGCATATCAATAAAACCTGGCAGTAAATACATGCCTGATGCCTCTAATTCTTTTCCTCCTTTTTTTAATTTAGGCCTCTTTTTTTCATCAATAGCGACTCCTGGGTACCCAACAACTTGAATTTTTACAATGATATTATCTTCAACAACAATATCTACAGGACCTCTAGGCGGAGAACCATCTCCATTGATTAATGTAACTCCTCTGATAATTAGTTGATTAAAAGGCCCTTCTCCTAGATAGTTTTCTTGAGAAAACCCTTTTAATGAGGCAAACAATAAGAATATAATAAGTAGTTTTTTCATCTGATTAGGTTTTAATTTCTTTTAGTTGGAACTGATATATTATTTCCATGAAATAAGGCATTTAAAAATAGTTTATTTGTACCATACCAAGCTCCTCTAAAGTTTGGATTATCTGCAAATAAAATAGCTCTTCCTTTTCCTACTGGACTTACTATTATTGATGCCGATGGTTTTAAATAAGTACTTAGGTTCGCTTTAGAAATATAACCATCTATATGTGGATTCTTTGTGTATTTAGCTACTGTCGCATACCCATTTTTACTAGGTTTTAAAAATACTGTATTATTCTTGTATACTGGTAATTGAGCATCTCTATACCCAAAACCCAAAGGATGTGTAAGATCTAAGTCTATTTCAAATATAGCACCCCCTACTCTTTCTCTTCCAATATTTTCTCTTGCATCTACATACGGTAATCTATTGACGCTTTTGTCTAGTTTACTCTTATCTTTAGGTTTTTTAGTAAGACTTTCTTTTACCAATTTATTGGAAATCAACCATTTTGATGCACTACCTATGGTAATTAAGGTATTGCCATTACTTGTCCAGTCTTTAATTTTATTTCTTTGGACAGAATCTAGTTGCCCATAACTACCAGACACCATTACTAGGGTAGTATATTTGTCTAATGAAATTCTATTGAAATTGTGTAATTGTAGTTTTGTAATAGGCATTTCTACTCTTGTATCTAATAGATGCCATACCTCACCTGCTTCATAAGAAGAAACTCCGTTTCCAATAAACATGGCCGCTTTTACTTCTTTAATTTTTCTGAAATTATTACTTCCTAAATCTATACCTTTTACACTAAAACCTGTATTTGTAGCATACATTGGTACCCTAAATTTTTGTTGCGCTTGACGAATAATTTCATAAACAGCTTCAGAAGATTTCTGTTGTTTACTCACAGGAATCATAACTGTTCCATAGTTAAAATCTTTAGTTCCGTTTGTAGTATTGGCTGAAAATTTCTTAAAAGCCGCAGAAGCTTTTAATCCTCTTTTTTGCATATAATGTAATGCTGCTGGGGCATTATAATCATCCCAATCTAAGATATAAGCATAGTCTGATTTAATTACATTAGAATTGTTAATCAGCTTTGTAGCGGCTGTAATTTGTTTGCCAAGTCTCGCAGATTTTAATCCTTTAGACTTCATATTATAAAAATTAGAAACACTCCAAGCAGAGGCATCATAAAAAACACTGTCTGTATATTGGCTGTAGGTCTCAAACATTGTTTGTACCATTCTATGTTGTTGTTGTTTTAGAGGTACATAAAATTTCGCTCCCTTTTCATATACTTTAATTTTATGTTTCATTAAAAAGTCTACAAATGCTTTATTTCTATTTTGATCATGGTCATCGCCAAATTCATAGCCAACAAAACCTGAAGCAGTTTTTTTTGTGACAGCAGATTTAAAGAAATCTTGTTGATATTTTCTTAAGACTGCTTTGTTTTCTACAGCTGCTTTTACAGTAGCAATACTAGATCTGTATTGATTTCTAATGGTAAAACCAAATGAAATTGTTCCATAGTCTGTGTCTTGTAGATGTCCTCTAGAACTTGCTTGTTCAAACAATAGTGCCAATGCTCCTTGTAAATCTGGATAAGAAGACCCATAGCCTGGGTATGTTCCGTCAAATGCTTCTTTAGTAAAATATAAAGATCCTATTTCATCCATTGTTTTGGCAAAATAAGGTGCAAATAAATTATTTAGATCTTCATAATTTTCTTTGGGCATTATTGGATCTTTAGAACCAATAGCTTTCATGGGTTCAAAAAAGAAATTACTATTGGTGCCCATTTCATGGAAATCGGTTACTACATTAGGATACCAATCATGATACCATTTTAGTTTTCCCTGACTTTCTGGATTTACAGCCAACAACCAATCTCTATTTAAATCAAACCAATAATGATTGGTTCTTCCTCTAGGCCACATTTCATTGTGCTCTGCATCTGCATTATCTGAAACCAACGAAATTGCCTTGTATTGGTTTGCCCATTGCGTATGCCTATCTCTTCCATCTGGGTTAATGGCAGGATCAATAAAAACAACAGAATTATTTAAATAATTTTGAACCTCGCTACTATTAGAAGCTACCAAGGTATACGCTGTTAACAAAGCTGCTTCAGAGCTAGAAGGCTCATTACCGTGAACATTGTATGCCAATTGAATGAAAATTGGAACAGCATCATAATTTTTTGGAGTTATAGCAGGGTCTACAAATTGTAAATGTTGCTTTTTTATATCTTCTAAATTAGATAAATTTTCTGGTGTTGAAACTCGTAGTATCACCAATTTTCTTCTCTCATGAGTTTGCCCATAGACTTCAATTTCTGCCCTGTCTGAAATTTCTGCTAATTTGTATAAATACGATACTATTTGATCATGTCTTGTGTGTTGTTCTCCAATTGCATACCCCAAAAACTCTTCAGGTGACGGAATTTTAGGATTAAACGGATTCTTATCTTTGAAAAAATACTCTTGAGAAAATGAGTTAAAAACTGTAAAAAATAGGACTAGTATTGTTATCTTTTTTAGAAATTGCATTGTATTATTTTTAAAATATGACTAAAAATACAATTTTATTAGATGATATTTTAAAAACGTTATTTAAAAGAAATACTTACTTTTCAAAAACAGGTAAATTTTCGTTAACAGTTAGAAGACGAATCTTCTGATCTTGCAACTCTAGTTTATAGACTTCAATTCTTCTTTTTTCATTTGATTTACTCCAATTATAATAACTGGTAAGTTTTAAATAAGTAGGTACTTGCTTTTTATTTCCTTTATAAGTTAAGTTTACTAACCATTCTCCATCACCAATATCTTCTAAGAAAAATAATTTACTAGAATATCCCAACTTTTTCTCTTCAATAATTAAATCATTGTTAGCTTCTAGACTATGATCAAAAACATAAGCTCTTTTATCTGGATTAACAAATTCTAATTCAAATTCTGCCTCAGAGGTATTCCATTCAAAAACTAAACGAACATCATTACTAAATTCGTCAATGTTTTTATGAATTGGCACAAACTTCTGTTTTATATTTGTTTGGTTAAATCTATTAAAATAAAGCCATTCCATATCATTATAAATTAGCTCTCCAATCCCTTCAGAACTATCTGCGTATTCTTTAATCATAAATCCCATATATAATTTCCAGGCTTTCTCAAAAAGATCATAATCTACATAGGCATTTGCTAGATCTCTGAAAGATTGAGAATATTTTGATCTAAGTCTAAATATTTGTTGATAAACCTCTATTGCAGACTTTTTATCTTCTAGGAATTGAAAATAGTATGCAATAGCTTTTAAAATTTCTGGATTCTCACTATGTTTCATAGCTAAGCCATTCAATACATTAATTGCCAAATCTTTATCTCTATGAAATTCAAAAAAGCTCATCGCAATACTAAGATGATCTGCATAATTGGTCAATTTATCTTTTAACTTTTCTAGATAAAATTCGTAGGCTGAATATTTATTTTTATATGCTTCAAGAGCCAATCCGTATTTATTTTGCTCAGCTTTTTCTAAGCTCATAGTCATAGCGTCATCATTATAGAAATTACTATTAGCATATTCTTCTAGAAATGTATCTTTCTTTGCTTTTGCTTCAAAACCCCCATAAACGGTTTCTATTATAATGAGTCCTCCAGCTGCCACTGTTCCATATTTATTAGTAGCTCCTATAGATTTTAAAGCACGGATAGATTTTATATCGGAAAGGTCTATTTGAGGAGCGTTAGATGTAAAAGTCCCATCTATCTCCCAAGCAACTGGATAATCTTGAGTCACAGACATTCCCAAGCCTCTTAGATAAGAAGCTCCTGTTGTTCTATCATATCTGTATCCAGAGATTTTACCCACCAAGGCTTCTTGAATATTTGCATAGACATTACTAACGGATTTCCCATCAACAAAGGTGTTAGAAAAACCAGATTTTTTTGGGTCTTTTTTTCCTCTGGATGTTGTGTAAGCTTCATCAGCATCTTTTTTTTGTCTTGCAACTTTACCTGACTTTCTTGACGCCTCTATAACCACTTGATCTAATTCATTAATTTTCTGTGTAAGTTCTATATTTAACTCTTTAGTTACGTCTTCAACAATAACTGAAACTGTTTCAAAACTGACATGTACAAATTGAATAATATCTCCAATGGAAGCATTTATCTTGTAAGAACCTTTAGCATCTGTAAAAAATTTAAAATCTTTATTTTCAACTACTGAAACTACTACATCAGGTATAGATGATTCCATAAAAGTTACCCTGCCATAAATTTCTTTTTTTTCTGTGTTTTCTTGTGAAAAATCATGTTGTGAAAAATTTAATTTTGTAGTTACCGAATTCTGATCAAAATAATTTTGATTTTTATATTCTTCTGTGGCTCGTTCCTTTTCTATTTTTATTAGTTGAGAACTTTGATTTGTTTTTACGATAACTACTGCCTTACTACTGTATCTTGCAGGTGCATTTGATAGTATATAAACATCTATTACATCTGCAGTATTAACTAAACTACTATTTTCATAAATCCCTGAATCTATATCCCAAATAGCTTTCACACCTCTCACATATAGATTCCCTTCTGAATCTGCCCTTAAATTACCTGATCTTATCGCTAACGAATTTGCTAAACTAGGAGCGCCTAAGCTTATGTCTTTACTGCCGTAATAATACACTTGACCCATAGTGGCAGCTAGGTTTAATGGACCAACAGCTGTTGCTAGCTTTTCTTTTCCTTCTAGAAAAATATCACTGGGTTTTACTTTTTTCTTTGAAGCTTTTACAACAATATCTTCCAACTGGTTTATTTCAGCACTCATTTTTATATTTAGCAATGACGTAACGTCTTCCACTAAAATTGATATTGTTTTAAGTCCCACATAAGAAAATAAAATTTCATCACCGACACTGGCATCAATCTTATAATTACCATTAAAGTCAGTTTGAATACCTTTTGGCGAATTTTTAATTGTTACAGATACATTAGAGAGTGCTTGATCTTCAAAAGTTACTTTTCCATAAATATTCTTTATTTCTTGAGCAATGCTTACCTGGGTTACTAAAAAAAAGAAAAGTAATTTGATTAGGGTTTTATTTTTCATAAACATAAATTTTTTAAACCAGATACTATCAAAAAATATGCCATTCAAGTACTTTTTGTTAATTTATAAATTTTCTTTATAAATATATGACAAGTCGTCTAGTTTCCATTCTATCACTAAACCTTTTGCTAAACTTATGGCAATTTCTGACCCGTACAAATATTCACATAAATAAAGTGCAGCTTCAAATGATTTTGCGCCACCTGCAGAAGTAATATATTTATCATCATGAACAAATAAGACATCTTTTCTAATATCTAAAGACGGAAACATTTTTTTCATTTTATCAATATCACTTGGAAAAGTAGTGGAAACTCTTCCTTCTAAAACTCCTGCTTTTGCCAATACAAAGGCACCGTCACAATGTGAGGTTATGAACTGAGCATTTTTGGCAACTTTTTTTACAAAATTAATCATTTGAACGTCATTTAAATCTGAGTCTAAATGATGTTCTGCACTGGGCACTACCAAAATATCAATCTTAGGCAATGAGTCTTTTAAATAATTAAAATCTGGAAGAATTCGTATTCCTTCAAATGTTTTAATAGGCTTGCCTGTATTTGCAACAGTAAATACATTCATAGATTTAATACCTTTTCTAAACGTGGTGTGCTGAAAAATATCATATGGTGCTGTTAGCTCAGTATTAAATGTACCATTCATAATTAAAAAAGCAACATTATATTGATCTTTTATTAATTGAGGAACTATTTTATTTTCAATATTTTTTATATTCATGTCTGGCGAACTATCACATGAGATTATGATAAAAATTAATAGTAAAATGATTCTATTTTTCATTTTTAAATTTCTTAATTATTATAGACTTTAAATATATATATTTGGTTTAACAGTAAAAACCTAAAGGCCTCTTTTTTGTTTTGTACTTTTACATAGCTACTTTTAAAGTAGACAAGAAAAAAAGAAAATATATGCATATCATTTTTCCAAATTCAACTATAATATTCACTATCCTCAAAAATTAACATATGAAAAAAATAATTCAACTTAGTTTCCTTTTTACTGTACTTTTATTAACCGCTCAAGAAAAAGCTGCACCTGTTTTTAAAGATGGAGAAGCACAAATTATTGAAGCATTTAATACTCCAGATCAATGGATTCGTCATGATCTTTGGGTAGAAACTAATTTTGATACAGATGGTGATGGAAAAATGGATAGAATGCATGTGGCAGTAACAAGACCTTTTCAAACAGATAGCGAAGGTTTAACACTTCCAGTTATTTATGTAACAAGTCCTTATTTTGCTGGAGTTGCTCCAGAGACTGAAGGTGCATTTTGGAATGTAAATCACGAACTAGGAGAAAAAGTGGCAAGCATTGTGCACCCAGAAGTAACAAGAAAAGGAAAAAGACCTATTATTTCAAATTCTCATATTAAAAAATGGATTCCTAGAGGCTATATTGTTGTTCACTCATCTTCTCCAGGCACAGGTCTTTCTCAAGGAGCACCAACTGTTGGTGGACAAAATGAATCTTTAGCTCCAAAGGCAGTTATAGATTGGTTATGCGGAAGAGTTTCTGGCTATACAACTCCTTATGGAAGTGAAATTGTTGTAGCTTATTGGTCTACTGGTAAAGTTGGTATGACCGGAACTTCTTATAATGGTACATTGCCATTGGCAGCAGCTACAACAGGTGTAGAAGGTCTAGAAGCTATTATACCAATTGCTCCAAACACTTCGTATTATCATTATTATAGATCTAACGGATTGGTACGGTCACCAGGTGGATATTTAGGAGAAGATATTGATGTCTTATATGATTTTATTCATAGTGGAGATGAATCTAAGCGCGCTTTCAACAATAAGACGATTAGAGATACAGAAATGAAAAATGGAATGGATAGAATTACAGGAGATTATAATGATTTTTGGGCTGGAAGAGATTATCTAAATCAAATGAAACCTATGAAAGCAGCCTTATTAATGGCCCATGGTTTTAATGATTGGAATGTGATGCCAGAGCATAGCTATCGAATTTCAAAAAGAGCCAAAGAAATGGGCATACCAACTCAGATTTACTACCATCAGAACGGACATGGAGGACCCCCTCCTATGAAGATGATGAACCGCTGGTTTACCAGATATTTACATGGAATAGAAAATGGTGTAGAAAATGATGCAAAAGCTTGGATAGTTCGCGAAAACGATAGTAAACAATACCCTACAGCCTATACAGATTACCCAAACCCTGAAGCTACTCCAGTGGTATTATATATAAATGCCGGTACTTCTAGTTATGGCAGATTATCGTTGGAAAACTCAAGCTCAAAAGGACTAGAGACTTTTTCAGATAACGCTTCTTTTTCTGCAACATCTCTTGCGCAATCCAAATCCTCAAATCACAGGTTGTTATATGTTTCTGATATATTAAAAGAAGATCTTCATATTTCTGGCTTAGCAAGTATCACCATAAAAGCAGCAAGCTCAAAACCAGCTGTAAACCTTTCTGTTTATTTAGTTTCTCTACCTTGGAACAAAAATAAAGGGGCAAAAATAACTGAAAATATAATTACTAGAGGTTGGGCAGATCTTCAAAATAATTCTTCTTTATCAAAAAGTTCTCCACTGATACCCGATAAGTTTTACAAAATGACATTTGACTTACAACCCGATGATCAAATTATAAAAAAAGGGCAACAAATTGGCTTGATGCTATTTTCTAGTGATTCAGAATATACTTTATTACCTAAACCAGGTACTGAACTAACCATAGATTTAAAAGAAACAATGATAACTCTGCCTATAGTGAGTGGTGAAAATGCTTTTAAAAAAGCCGTTAATTAATTATTATTTTTAAGAATGAACTCTACAGAAATTGCCTTATTGTTACATAAGAACTCAGAAAAAATTACCAGAATTGGTGAAGTCATAGGCAAAAAAATATCAAAGAAAGATGCTTTTGAAAATCTTAATGAATTTGAGAAAATATTTATTTACATAGATATTTTTGAAAACCACATTAAAAAAGGAGGTTTTGACGCTTTTTTCTGGAACTCAGCAGGGCAGTTTTCTCATGAAATATTAGATGCTTATGAACAAGTTGGCGCTGCTAATACAGCCGCAATTATTTACAATTCTTTTTTATTATTTGGAGAAATTCCTATTCCAAAAGACACCAATACAAGAAGAGCAATACTCTCAAAATTACCCCCCCAAGTATGGAATACTTTAGACGAAAAACTCTATCATTGTAATGATAATATGGAGTACTTGGTGTTAGAATTTGTTAAAAAAAATAGTACCTATTTTGATTAGTATAAAAATGATGAAAAATATTCTATTTATAATTACCATGCTATTGCTAACTTCTTGCAATTCTAAAAGTAAAAGACCCTTACTAGGCAATTCTCCCTATCAGCAAAAATTAAATGCTACATATAAAGACGCTTCTAAATCACCTTTAAAAAAGAAAGATTTAAAAGGCTTTAAAGGTTTAGATTTCTTTCCAATAGATTCGTCATATAGTGTATTAGCTTCATTAGAAAGAACTCCAAACACTCCATATCTAGAAATGGCTACTACTACTGACGAAAAACCTTATTACAGAGAATTTGGCATTCTAACTTTTACAATCAAAGAAAAAAAGATGCAATTAACGCTGTATCAAAGTTTAGAAGAGTATGAAAACCCGCTTTACAAAGATTATTTATTCTTGCCTTTTACCGATGAAACTAGTGGTGAAGAATCTTATGGTGGCGGGCGTTATATGGATATATTTGAAAGTAAAATAAGTTCTAATGAAACAATTGAGTTAAACTTTAACAATACCTACAACCCTTATTGTGCCTATAACGATGAGTACTCTTGCCCGCTTACACCAAGAAAGAATCATCTCACTATTGCGATCAAAGCTGGAGTGAAAGATTTTAAAAATTAAATAAATTACGTGTAAATCTCTTTACGAACAAAGAAGAACCCCCCTTTAAGTTAAGCAAGTATTCTTGATACATACAAGCCTGCAAAAACAGCTAAAAAAGCAACTACAAAACTTGAGATAGTATACACTGCAAAAGATGTAAAATCTCCGTTTTTAAACAGTGCTTGATTTTCATAAGCAAAAGCAGAAAATGTGGTGAAGCCACCACAAAAACCTGTTGCCAATAATAGTGTTTGATCTTGGTTTAAAGTGTTGTTTTTTGCTGCCAAGCCTAAAATAATTCCAATGAGTAGACTCCCTAGAATATTTACAGTAAATGTTCCGTACGGAATTCCATTTGCTGGATTGTTTAAATATTTACCAATAATGTATCGTAAAACACTCCCAAAACCTCCACCAATAAAAACAAATAAGAGCTGCTTCATGCTTATTATAATTTTATGTTAGCCGTATCATTCCAGTTCCATTTTCCAGTAACAGTTCCCTTACTTAAAGTCATAACACCAGGATTGGCTCTAATCATAGTTTTTAAAGTAGTTTCATCACAAAACAAGAAGTTAAATGGTAAATCGTAGTTGTTTTGTATTAAAATTAAATCATCTTCAAAAGAAGCAGAAACTCCATAGACATTGTATCCTTTAGCAATGGCTTTATCGGCTACTTTTTTAATTTCGGTAAAGCCCTTATCATTAGATTTAGAAGCGTTGTAAACGATGACTAAGAGTACTTTGTCCATTGCTAAAATTTCTGGAGCTAAGTCATTTTGAGTATCTTCTAGCATAAAATCATGCACGGGTGGAATGCTACCATCTTCTGGGTATTTCATGCCTTCATTAATATTTTTCCCTACTGCATAGGCCCTAAAATCTATGATTGGTAAATGGTTAAGAACATGAAATGTAATGTATGAGAAACTACCCAAAGCAAGTATCATAAGCACAGCACTTAGTTTCTTAGGAAAAATTTCCTTGATATTTTTTAGTCTAAATAATAGCACTAAAATAAGTCCTATTAAAACAACATTTTTCCAAAATGTTTCCCAAGGAGTTAATTTTATAGCATCTCCAAAACACCCACAATCTGTTACTTTGTTGTAGTAGGCAGAATACCAAGTTAAAAATAAAAATAAAGTGGTTAAGCCGAGTAAACTCAATACAGTGCGTTTAGACTTATATCCAAGCAATAACGATACCCCCAACATAATTTCTACGATAATCAGTACAATTGAAAATGGTAGTGCATAGGGTATCAAAAATTCTAAATTAAGGACACCTTCCCCAAAGTACTCTTCAAACTTATATTGAGATCCAATAGGATCTACGAGTTTTACAAAGCCAGAAAAAATAAACATGGCTCCAACAAATATTCTTGTAAGGTGAACTATTAATTTTATAAACATGGGTGCTTGGTGTTAATTATTCATTTTAAGAAACTATAATATAAACATGACTTTATAAAAAATTACTGCTTTTTAACTCATATGAATCATCGCAAAAACTGCGTAATTGATCATGTCTTGATAATTGGCATCTATTCCTTCAGAAACCAATGTTTTTCCTTTATTATCTTCAATTTGTTTTACACGCAATAGTTTTTGAATGATTAAGTCTGTTAAAGAACTTACTCTCATATCTCTCCATGCCTCACCATAATCATGGTTTTTATTCTCCATTAATTCTTTGGTTATTGTCATGTGCTTATTATACAATTCTGTAGCTTTTTCTGAAGATAAATCTGGATTTTCAACAACGCCCAACTCTAACTGAATTAGTGCCATTATAGAATAATTAATGATTCCTATAAATTCAGATTTTTCACCTTCATCTACTTTACGAACCTCATTTTCTTGTAACTGACGAATGCGTTGTGCTTTTATAAAAATTTGGTCTGTTAGTGAGGGTAAACGTAAGATTCTCCAGGCAGATCCATAATCACTCATTTTCTTGGTGAACAAATTTCTACATTGTTCTACAACACTATCGTATTGGTGAGAAGTATTTGGCATAAACAATATTAATTTCCGTAAATTTCGTTCAAATTTTATGAACTAAAAAATCTATCTAAGTTTAATGAAGAAAATTGTTGTTTTTTGCGGCTCTAGTCTTGGCTTTAATCCAATCTTTAAAGAAGCTGCTATAACATTGGGAAACTACTTTGTTGCCAATGACATTACCTTAGTTTACGGTGGTGGAAAGATTGGAATGATGGGTGTTTTATCTGAAACAATTTTAAATAAAGGAGGGAAAGTAATTGGTATTATTCCTGAATTATTAAAACGTGAAGAAGTTGTGAATGCCAATGTTACAGAATTAATAGTCACAAAAACAATGAGTGAACGAAAGGTGATGATGAGTCAATTAGTTGACGGATACATTTCACTACCTGGCGGATTTGGAACATTAGATGAACTTTTTGAAGGGTTAACGCTAGGGCAATTACATATAGAACAAAAACCAAATGGAATTTTAAATGTGAATGGTTTTTTTAATCATACCCTACAACAATTAGATGTTATGGTAGCTGAAGGCTACTTAAAACAAGCAAATAAAGACATGTTGCTAGTTGGCAATACTGTAACCGAACTAATGTTAAAAATGGATTCTTATTGTGCTCCAGAAAAAACAGCTATCATTAATAAAGTAATTAAGCATGACCATTAACTGTAAGGGAAAATTAATAGATTTTTCTTCTCCTAAAGTAATGGGAGTTTTAAATACCACCCCAGATTCTTTTTATGACGGTGGCTATTATAAGAATGAAAAAGAACTTCTAAAACAAACTGAAAAAATGCTTTTAGAAGGTGCTACTTTTATTGATATTGGAGCATATTCATCTAAACCTGGTGCAAGTCATATTTCTGAAGAAGAAGAATTACAACGAATTCTTCCAGTTGTTACTTCAATTATAAAAGAATTTCCAGAAACTATAATTTCTATAGATACCTTTAGAAGTAGTATAGCAAAAGAAACTGTAGCTATTGGAGCTGCTTTAATAAATGATATCTCTGGAGGTACCTTAGATGAAAAAATGTTTGAAACTGTTGCTAAATTACAGGTTCCTTATATTTTAATGCATATGAAAGGAACTCCTCAAAACATGCAAAAAAATCCAACTTATGGAAATATAACTACAGAATTGATTTCTTTTTTTGCAGAACAGATTTTCAAATTACATCAACTACATCTCAAAGACGTGGTGATTGATGTTGGATTTGGATTTGGAAAAACTCTAGAACACAACTATCAATTATTAAAAGATTTAAGTCTCTTTAAAAATTTAGATGTTCCTGTTTTAGTAGGTATTTCCAGAAAATCTATGCTCTATAAACCTTTAGATATTTCAGCAAAAGAGGCCTTAAACGCAACTACTACTGCAAATACAATTGCCTTGCTAAATGGTGCAAATATTTTACGAGTTCATGATGTAAAAGAAGCAGTTGAAGCAATAAATATTGTGAATCTACTTAACCAAGCGAAAAACTAATTTTGTACATTTACCAAAACGCCACAAAAATACATGTTAGATTTTCTTGACTTTTCTTTTTTAGATGCACTAGATATTGTCTTGGTGGCTATTCTAATTTATTATATCTATAAGCTTTTAAAAGGAACTGTTGCCATTAATATTTTTATTGGTATTGCTTTTATTTTTCTAATATGGAAAATTACTCAGATCTTAAAAATGGAAATGTTAAGCAATATTTTAGGCTATCTTTTAAGTGGTGGTGTTATTGCATTAATTATTGTTTTTCAACAAGAAATTAGAAAATTTCTATTAATGATAGGAACTACCAATGTTGCCTCTAGAAAAAATTTTTTTAAACAGCTTAAGTTTCTAAAATCTGAAATTGCACTAGAAACAAATGTAGATACCTTATTGAATGCCTGTAAAAAAATGTCTAAAACCAATACTGGGGCTCTTATCGTTCTAGAACGAACCAACAGTTTAGATTTTTTAATAAGTACTGGTGATGCTATGAACGCAGAAATGAACCAAGTTTTATTAGAAAGTATCTTTTATAAAAATAGTCCATTACATGATGGTGCTACCATTATTAGAGATAATTTTGTGGTAGCAACTAGAGTTGTGTTGCCAGTTTCAGACAGTATTAATATTCCTTCTCGTTTTGGACTAAGACACAAAGCTGCCTTTGGTATTTCAGAAAAAACAGATGCTGTTTGTCTTTTAGTATCTGAAGAAACAGGAGAAATTTCTTATATTAAGGATGGAAGTTTTGAGTTATATGCTGATTATAATGAACTATTAGATAAGTTAAGGCAGGATATTCAGTAATGCGATTCTATAGTTAAGAAGCAAGTTCTAAGCTAAATTGCTTGTCATATAGGTTTTTATAGTACCCATCTTTTTTCTTGATTAGTTCTTTGTGAGTTCCTTCTTCTACAATAACTCCTTTATCCATTACAATAATTTTATCAGCTTTTTTTATAGTTGCTAGTCTATGAGCAATTACAATAGAAGTTCTTCCTTTGGTTATAGTGTCTGTTGCAAACTGAATCATTTGTTCTGCATGAGAATCTACAGAAGAAGTAGCTTCATCTAAGATTAGTATTCTAGGGCTACTTACATAGGCTCTCAAAAAAGCGATTAATTGTCTTTGACCAGATGAAAGCATTACTCCTCTTTCTTTAACATTATAATGGTATCCACCAGGAAGTGTCATAATAAAATTATGAATTCCTATCTTTTTTGAAGCCTCCTTTACTTCTTCTAAACTTATCTGAGGATTCTTTAGGGTAATATTGTTAAAAATAGAGTCTGAAAATAAAAATACGTCTTGTAAAACGATGGCTATTTGATTTCTAAGAGAAGACAATTCATAATCTTCTACAGGAATAGCATCTACAGAAATTACACCGCTATCTAATTCATAAAAACGATTAATTAAATTTATAATGGTAGATTTCCCAGCTCCTGTGGCACCAACAATAGCTACTGTTTGTCCTTTTTTAACCTGTAAAGAAATTCCTTTTAAAACTTCTTCCCCTCTTATATAACTAAATCTTACTTGTTTAAAGTCTAAATCTCCTTGTATAGTAGAAGCATCTATACTTCCTTCTTTCTTAATAAAACTTTCAGTATCTATCACCTTAAAAACACGTTCTCCAGAGACTATGCCCATTTGCAACTGATTAAACTTATCTGCAATTTGGCGTAAAGGTCTAAATAACATTTGCGACATTTTTATAAATGCAATAACTCCCCCTAAAGTTGTAAACCCATCTAGTATTTGATGTCCGCCATACCAAACAATTAAACCAATGGCTATAGATGAAACAATTTCTGCTATTGGAAAAAAGATAGAATAATACCAAACTGTCTTTACATGTGCTTTTTTATGCTTGTTGTTTATTTCTTTAAAATTCTGATATTCTATGTTTTCTCTGGTGAATAATTGAAGAATTTTCATTCCTGTAACTCTTTCTTGCACAAAGCCATTTAGGTTGGCAATCTCATTTCTAACGTCTTGAAATGTAGCCTTAATAGCTACCTGAAAAACTTTAGTAGCGTATACCAAAATTGGTAATACAGACAAAGCAACCAATGCTAAACGCCAGTTCATCGCAAACATCACTACAATAACAACCAGCATTTTTAAAATATCGCTGACTATCATAAAGACACCTTGGGTAAAGAAATTAGCAATGGTTTCTATATCTGAAACCACTCTTGTAACCAGTCTTCCAACGGAAGTGGTATCAAAATAAGACATTTTAAAACGCTGTATATTTCTAAAAACCTTGGCTCTTATGTCTCTAATAATATGTTGTCCTACCCAATTGGCATAGTAAATAAACATAAATTGTAAAATTACTTCAGCAAAAACAATCGTTAATAAGATTTGTATGTAGTAGATTAATTTTTCAACATCTTGATTATTCACAAAATCATTCACAGTTTCTCCCACTATGTATGGATTTACTGCAGATACAAAAGCTAGGGTAATGGTAGAAATAGCCGCAATAAAAAACCTGAGTTTATACCTTTTAGCATAACTCATTAATCTTAAAAATATTTTTATATCAAATGCTTTTCCTGATATTTTTTCCGACATCTATATCTCTACTTATGAATTATTTATTTTACTATTTATTTATCTAAAATTCTAATGCCTTTTACATGCTAATAACAAACTTCTGTTAAAAATAAGCCTTTGGCTGGAACAGACAACCCTGCTTCACTTCTCTTTTTACTTTCAATAATTTTTCTAAAATCTTCTACTGTTTTTTTTCCTAAACCAACCTCTATCAAAGTTCCTACAATAGCTCGCACCATATTTCTAAGAAACCTATTGGCTTTAATATGAAAAATTAAATGCTTGTCTTCTAGTGTCCAAACAGCTTTCATTATAGTACAATTAAAGGTATTTACATCGGTTTTTACTTTTGAAAAACTTTCAAAATCTTCATATTTAAATAATAGATTAGCAGCTTCATTCATTTTCTCTATCTGAAGATTTTTTTGGTGTAATTGCCAAGTAGTCTCTAGTAAAAAAGGATCTCTGCCTAGTAGAATCCTGTACTCATAAGTTCTACTAACTGCATCGAAACGAGCGTGTGTTTCATCAGAAACTTCTTTAATTGACTTTATAACAATGTCATTTGGTAAGATTGCATTTAACTTGTGAACGTAATCATCAGTTAGCTTTTTAACAGTATCTACATGGGCAAACATTTGACTTGCATGTACACCAGCATCTGTTCTTCCCGCACCAACAAGCAGTATTTTTTCTTGAAGAATTGTAGCTAGGGCCTTGGTGATTTCTTCTTGTACAGAACTTGCATCTGGTTGAATTTGCCAGCCATGATAGTTTGTTCCTTTGTATGACAACTCTATGAAATATCTCAAAAAAATATGGTGTTATAAGAGCTATAAAATTACGAAATTTATTTTGTTATTTGTACTTTCGTTTGGTGAAGAAAATCTTACTACTCTCAGACACCCATAGCTTTATTGATGCTCAAATTTTAAAGTTTGTAAAACAGGCCGATGAAGTTTGGCATGCTGGTGATATTGGAAATTTAGAAGTTACAGATACCATAAACAAGTTAAAGCCATTACGAGCAGTGTATGGTAATATAGACGGTAATGATGCACGCGCTCAATTTCCTTTAGATAATAAGTTTAGAGTTGAAGATGTAACAGTTTGGATGACTCATATTGGTGGCTACCCAAATAAGTACCATATAAGAGTACGGGAAGAACTTAAAAAAATAAAACCTACTATTTTTATTAGTGGTCATTCTCATATTTTAAAAGTTCAGTATGATAAAAAGCTTAATATTTTACACCTAAACCCTGGTGCTGCTGGAAAATACGGATTCCATACTATCCGTACCATGCTTCGTTTTGAACTAGACAAAGGCGAAATAAAAAATTTAGAAATTATAGAATTGGCTACAAAAACTTAGCGAGTTCTTTCTTAAAAACAGGAAGTTCAATTGTAACAAGCGTTCCTTTATTATTTTCAGATTTTATATCAAACTTACCTTTCATCATATGAATTCTAGCATCTATTTGATTAATTCCCAAACCATCTTTTTTTGGTACTTGTAATTTATCAAATCCTTTCCCATTATCTTTAATGCTAAGTAATAATTTTTCATCTTTTTCTACCAAAAGAATGCTAGCAGTTGTTGCTTCACTGTGTTTTAAAGTATTATTAATAAGCTCTTGAATAATATTGTGTAATTTAATTTCAAAATCTTGGTCATAACGCTGAATATTTTGTGTTTCATACAAAATCTCTAACTGAGAATTGGAGTATTTTTCTGCCATGTCTTTAATGGCATAGGCCAAACCAAACTTCAGTAAAATAGAAGACACCAATGTATGAGATAGATCTCTAATTTTTTGTGAAGCTTCATGAATAATGTCTTGAGATTTATCTACCTCTAGCGGTATAGGGCCTTTAAATAATTTTTTACAGGCCTGTAGGTGTAAATTTGCAGAAGATAGCAAAGCACTCACACTATCATGCAGAGTTTCTGCAATTTGTTTACGCTCTGTTTCTTTACCATCTAGCGTAGCGTTTAAAATTCTAATTTGAGACTCTGTACGTATTTTTTCTAGCTTTTGCTGCTGCAGTAGTTCTTGCTTAGATAACTGCAAGCTTAAGGTTTTTTGCCGAAGTTTGTACTGGTTTAATAAAAAAGCCAACAACAAAATAATAGAAAAACTACTAATACCAATAATCCAGGTGAGGTTTTGAGCTTTTTGCTTTTCAAATTCTCCTGCTTTACGCACCACATCTACATTATACTCACCAGTAACACGCTCTAGCATTTCTTTAGTTTCAATATCTAATAATTTATTTTCTAAATCTACTGAGGTTATTAATTCATCATAGGCTTCATACTCTTTTAAATTGCGCATGGCCCAGGCCAAATTATAATATAAGTCTGCTTTAATCGCAATGGACAATGAACTTGTATCCCTTTTAATGAGCTTTATCCCTTCAAAATATTTTTTTTTAGATTTTTCAAAATCACCTTGCAGTAAATATACATTAGCAAGGTTATTAATAGCAGAAGCTTGGCTTAATTTGTTATTTCTTTTTTTATGAATAGCTATGGCTTTTTCCGCAAACTCAACAGCCTTCTCATAATGATTTAAAATTGTTGTATCTTTTTGATAAATACCTGCTAAATTAGAAAATGAAGATGCTTGCAATCCTAAAACTTCATCATCTAAAGAATTTAATTCAACCAATTTATTATAATAAAAAATGGCACTATCGTTTATTTTTAATAATGCATATTCAGTTCCTATTCTTCGATATTTTTTAGCAAGGTCTTTCTGATTATTATAGGTTAGATCTCTATTATCTTTATTATTTAATGAAAGCTGTTTAAGAGAGATTTTATAATATATAATTGCTTTTTTGTGTTCTCTGTTTTTTCTGTATATCTCTGCAATTAAATTGGTGATTTGGTAATGAATTATAACATCTTTATTTTTTTTACTTTTCTGATGTAAAGCTAAAGCCAGTCTTAAGCCTTCTACATATTTTTTGTTTTCAAATAGTGTTAGAGCTTTAATATACTGAACCCGAAGAATTGAATCTTTTTTTTCTTGAATAGATAAAAAAGAAGCATTCCTTGCGGAAGCTTCTTTTTCTCTTTCTCTAGTAATAATATTTTTGTGTGAAAATAAGTTTAATATTAAAAGAGCATATATATTTAGAAGAAAAAATAATTTCATATTTTATTTTTATTAACATAAAAAAAATTAAAAAACTGATTTAACATACATTTGAATCCAGTACTTTAATTGTTAATGTTTAGTCAAATATTACCCTTGGTCTATCTCTAGAACTAGCAGTAGACCTTCCATCTTCAGAAGGGTAATAGTTTCTAAAAAGTATTTGTAAATTCTCTCCCTCTTCTCTATTAAAAGTAACAGTATAGTCTGTTTGTGTTCCAGCACCAGGTTCTAGATGTATCATATATTCTCCCGTTGCTTCATCTTGTGTAAAATCTACTTCTATAGAAGCATCTACCGTAAAGTTTACATCATAGGTATTGTCTCCGTTGTCTGATACGCTGTAAGAATTTAGATGATCATCTTCATCATCATTTTTCAGAAACTTAATGTCTTTGTCAAAAATGGTAAGTCTAGAAGTATGGTTGGCAATGGTATTGTTTAAATTTACAGAGAAACGATCTTCTAAACCAGTAGACATTTCTTCTGAAGTAGTTTGTTGTTTTGTTCCTGATGCGCTGTAAAGATCTATGTCTAAAGAATTAGATTTCTCATTACTAGAAATTGTTGAAGAAACATCATTGCTGGTTTCTAGATTCATTGTATAAGAACCTGAAGCATCTCTACTTAAGATAACTTTTCCAAATAATTCTGAAGTTGGTTCTTCTAAAAAGGTGGTTTCTTCTTGTGAACATGAAGAAAATACTAGGGTAGTAATTAATGCAAAAATTGATAGGGATAAATTTTTCATGATAATTAATTTTAAATAAAAAGGGGTTATTATGTTAGTTTAATTTGATTTAATGCTACTTATATTTAACTTGTTATTAATTTGTTATTAATTTTGGACATCACATGGTTCTGACTTGGCCTTAGCTTACTTAAAACGCAAAACCTTAGCAATGTAATGCTAGATTATATAATGAAGGTTGGGGAAATTTATTAGCTATAATTTGTTTGGGGGAGTTCAAATTACAGTAAATTTAATAATTATATAATTTTATTTTTTACTGCATACATTGCTAGGCCTACTGCATTTTTTACATTTGTTTTCTTTAATAAACTTTTCCTGTAGGTATCTACAGTACTTTGGCTTATGTTTAATATTTGTGCAATTTCTGGAGAACTATATTCTTGAGATATTAATTTTAGTACTTCAGTTTCTCTATCTGTTAAACTATTCCCTATGGTACTTT
>Ga0209504_1000345_pt1 | contig 42052 bp, 45 predicted proteins | sample COGITO_mtgs_1005_FD_184791 | JGI IMG/M metagenome (GOLD analysis project Ga0209504, IMG submission 184791) | Pelagic marine microbial communities from North Sea - COGITO_mtgs_100511 (SPAdes) (version 2) | ecosystem: Environmental > Aquatic > Marine > Epipelagic ...
CTGGGATGAATTTGACAAGGAAGACGGCGCCGACGCCGTAGTAGCCAACAAAGCCTCTGCCCAACTGGCAGACATGAGCATCGACAAACTCGACCAGGTGGGCGGTGCTGCCGCCGTTGAAGCCCGCGCCGTAGCCGCTGACGACAGCGACGCCGTAGCCCGCGCCAAAGCTTCGCTCGACCAACTCGACATCGCCGAAGGCCTGGCCGAGCTGGAAGGCACCGCCGCGCGCGTAGCCGTTGACGAAAAACGCATGATCAACTGCCGCGCCGACCTCAACCAACTCGTACCCTTCAAGTACGACTGGGCCTGGCAGAAGTATCTGGATGGTTGCGCCAACCACTGGATGCCGCAGGAAGTAAACATGAACGCGGACATCGCGTTGTGGAAAACCCCGGACGGCCTGACCGACGACGAGCGCCGCATCGTCATGCGCAACCTCGGCTTCTTCTCCACCGCCGACAGCCTGGTTGCCAACAACCTGGCCCTGGCCGTGTACCGCCTGATCACCAACCCGGAGTGCCGCCAGTACATCCTGCGCCAGACCTTCGAAGAGGCGATCCACACCCACGCCTACCAGTACTGCATCGAATCGCTGGGCATGGATGAAGGCGCGATCTTCAACATGTACCACGAGATTCCATCGGTCGCGAAGAAAGCCAGCTGGGGCCTCAAGTACACCCGTTCGATCTCCGATCCGACCTTCAACACCGGCACGGTCGAGACCGACAAAGAACTGCTGCGCAACCTGATCGCCTACTACTGCGTACTGGAAGGCATCTTCTTCTATTGCGGCTTCACCCAGATCCTCTCCATGGGTCGCCGCAACAAGATGACCGGCGTTGCCGAGCAGTTCCAATACATCCTGCGTGACGAGTCCATGCACCTGAACTTCGGCATCGACGTGATCAACCAGATCAAGATCGAAAACCCGCACCTGTGGGATGCCCAGCTCAAAGACGAAGCCACCCAGATGATCCTCCAGGGCACCCAACTGGAAATCGAATACGCACGCGACACCATGCCGCGCGGCGTACTGGGCATGAACGCCGCGATGATGGAGGACTACCTCAAATTTATCGCCAACCGTCGTCTGACCCAGATCGGTTTGAAGGAAGAGTACCCAGGTACTTCTAACCCGTTCCCATGGATGTCGGAAATCATGGATTTGAAGAAAGAGAAGAACTTCTTCGAAACTCGGGTTATTGAGTATCAGACTGGTGGGGCGTTGAGCTGGGATTGATTCCAGTCACTCACTAGAGAGATTAAGAGCGCTTTACCTGAAATGGATGTTTGGGGTGGCGCGTTGAAATAAGAGCCCCGCCTTGCGCGGGGTTTTTTATTGCGAGAGCAAAAATGACAAATGAACGAGAACTCATAGAAAAAATATTTAACCACATCGAATCTGGAGATACTGACAAGGCGGTTTTTGCCTGCCTACGACTATCAAAAAAATTTAACGATAAATTCAACACTATAATCTTCTTAAGAGAGTTATATCCAGACCAAAAACAAATAAATAAAAATTTTTACGAAGAAACCAACAATCTAACAAAAGAAGCACAAAAACTCCTATGGGACACATCTGCAGAACACTGGCTTGATGAGCGCACTTGCAGATTTTCAATAATCGATGATGAGCCAGAAAAAAATATACTCGCACTAGGTGTTGGAGAGATGCAGAGAGAAATTGAGGAACTCAGCAATACAATCTCCAGCATGACAGTACCTAATGGGGTATCAGGCTATGACGCGATGGAGCTCATCTCAAAATATGACCACACAAAAGAACGATTAAATCTAAGAAAAAATGCAATAAACACAATTCTAGAGAGAATAAAGACAAGGTGCTTCATGTATGCAAACCGTGTAGAGCACCAGATACTTACCCAAGAGAACCCCGCAAGCTTCCTGCACGAAGTCCAAACCTCTGTTAATAATTATTTCGCAACAAACTCCGAAGACACCTATAGAAAACTACAAGCAGCGTCGAACTTAGTAAATTCAAAAAAACCTGAAGATAACGCCCTGCTACTTACATCAATCAGACGTTCAATTTCTTCAGTTGCAGACCATTTTTACCCTGCAAAGCCGGGAACACATCTTTGTTCCGACGGAAAGGAGCGCCTACTCGGGAACGAACAATATCTAAATAGACTCGGTGAATTTTGCACATCCATTTTCAACAGAACAACATCAAGCGACCTACTCAAAAGCGAGTTAAATTATTTCATGACCTTTGCCTACAAGCTCAATGAAATAGCTTCAAAGGGGGTCCACTCAGAAGTTAGCGCATCCGAGGCAAAGCAAGGACTACTTGGATTGTACTTACTGCTATCAAACATAATTGAAAAAATTGAGCTACAACCAAAAGATCAGTAAGAATGGACAGATTTATTTCCTGAACCACTACGCCAGTCATTCATCTCCTTTTCGCCCTTACGGCGAGTCACTTTCTCTTTGCTCGCGCGAAAGAGAAAGTAACCAAAGAGAAAGCGCGCCCGACATACGGGTTTCGCTGCGCTCAACTTCCCTCGCTCCGGTGCTGTTCCGAGGGTCGTCACGGTGGGCCATCCCTGGCCCATCGTTCCTCGTTTGGCATCCATGCCAAACGCACCTCTCCACAGCACCTGCGCTCGGCCTCCTGACGGGATTCTGGGACCGCGTTGTTTGAGCCATTTGCGGAAGGCAGAGCGAAAGGCAAAAACGTCGACCCACTTTTGATCGTTCCCACGCTCTGCGTGGGAATGCAACCCTCGACGCTCTGCGTCGATCACTACCAGGCTCTACACCTCAGCTAGCAAGTAGCCCGGACAACCACCGTAACGGTGGATGGATAAAGCGTCATCCACCCTACGGATCATCGCCATGCCCGGCGTAGGGTGGACAACGCGAAGCTTGTCCACCATGGTTCAAATACCAAAACGCTCAAGGATGAGCCGCCATGCCCAACTACCGCCGCGCCCGCGTACCGGGGGCCACGTACTTTTTCACCGTCAACCTGCGCGACCGCAGCAGCAATCTGCTGATCCGTGAAATCGAGTTATTGCGCGAAACGGTGCGCGCGACGCGGTTGCGGCACCCCTTCCATATCGATGCCTGGGTGGTACTACCTGAACATATGCACTGCATGTGGACGCTACCGCCAGGCGATGCCGACTTTGCCTTGCGCTGGAAGGTCATCAAATTCGCCCTCGCCAAACGCTTGCCAATCACCGAAGCGCGCACCGTCAAGCAAAAGCACAGACGTGAGCGCGGCATCTGGCAGCGGCGCTACTGGGAACATCTGATCCGTGATGAATGGGATTACCAACATCACTTCGACTACATCCATTGCAACCCGCTCAAGCATGGGTATGTCGAACGGCTGGCGGACTGGCCCTATTCGAGCTTTCACCGGGCGGTGGCAATGGGTGTTTATTCAGCAGATTGGTGCGTTGAGCCGGAGCAGGTCGATAGTGGTTATGGTGAGTGAGCATGCAACCGGACAACTATCGCAATGGTGGATGAAAAAAGCGTCATCCACCCTACAACCTGGCCCACCGCTCCTCGTTTGGCATCCATGCCAAACGCCCCTCTCCACAGCACCTCCGCTCGGCCTCCTGACGGGATTCGGGGACCGCGTTGTTTGGGCGATTTGTGGAAGGCAAAGCGAAAGGCAAAAGCAGAGCAACAGCAGAAGCATCGCGGGCAAGCCCTACGGGATAGCAGCCAATTCGGATGGGTGGAGCGCAGCGATACCCATCAAGCGTGTAATCGACCGCATGGGTATCGCCTAGCTCAACCCATCCTACGGAACGCTGGTATGCCTTCTGTCACTCATCAGCAATCTCACAGACGACGCCAAACGCCCCATCAGGAGGCCGAGTGGAATCGTTGCGTAAGGGGTTGAGCGGCATGGATGCCACGAGAGCCGCGATGGGCCAGGGATGGCCCTTCGCGGCGGGCCCCTGAAGCAATGATGGAGCGAGGGAACCCGACGAAGTCGGGCCGGATGCAAGGGGCAAGACTTTTTGCTTACTTTTGGGGCGTTTGCCAAAAGTGAGCCGCCGTAAGGGCGGAACCGTTAGCCCAAACAACAAATAAGCGGCGCATACAAAGCCCCCCAAAAGCCCCAAAGAAGCGGCAAAGCTCGCGGCTAAAGCCCCTCCCACGCATTCAAACAGCAAGTAGCCCGGACAACCACCGCAATGGTGGATGGAAAAACGTCATCCACCCTACGCGCTCAGTTCGAAACCTGCTCCAAGAAAATCAGCTGCAATGGCTCACTGAGCAAATCATCAGCCGTGGCGGCAAACCGTTGAAAGTACGGCGTCGCAAAATGCGCATCCAGCGCCGCCTGGTCCTTGAACGCTTCACGCATATAGAACGTGCCGGGCTCATCCCGTCGTTCAAACAACACGTAATCAAGGTTGCCCGGCTCGGCCCGCGTCGGTTCGATCAGGGTCAGCAAGCCCGCTTTAAGCGCCTCCTGTTTACCGGGCTTGGCTTTGAGTACGGCAAGGGATACCAGTGGTTTGGTCATGGTGTTGGCTCTTTCAGGGGGTTGGCTTGCACATCCGGCGACGGCAGTGAACATCAGCGCACACAGCCAATAGCCTAAGTGTTTGATCGGAGGTTTCATCGTTGTCACTCGCTGTGAACTGGGATCATCCTGGTCGATCCCACCACGGAGAAACACCGACAAAACGCGCTAACACTTTCTTCGGTAGTTTGAAAATGACGTGCCTTGAATAGCCATTACCCTGGTTTCAACTACAAATCAGCGCGTAGGGTGGACAACGCCAAGCTTGTCCACCTTGGTGGTCAGAAACGTTAAGGGCGGTCGTCACCGTCACACGCTTTTGCTTTGCAATCCGCAACTCACAGACGGCACCCGCCGATCAGCAAGCCGAAACTCAGCGCAGCGGGGTAAAACCGCAAGCTGGCCCGCAAGGCGAGCGAAGCGAGTCAGCCATTCGATCAGGCAATAGGGAGGCGGTGGGTAACAACCAGCCCGGCACTCCAATTAGTTCTTATGCGCTCGCAGCCATTGCTCTACCTGTTCGAGCAATTCGCTCGCCCGAGCCACAGCCTCTTGCGCCATGGCGGCGCTGATCGGTTCTCCGGAATAGTCCGCGACATTGCGCTGCTTACGCAGGCCATCGAGTACCACCATGGTCTTGCCATCCAAACCAATGGTACGTGGCAAGCTCTGAATCATGGTCTGGTGGTGGCCCGGCGTACTGGTCAGCGTTCGGAAGCCATTGGCCTGGAGCGCCGCATTCGCCGCTTGCATGATGCACTTATAGGCCATGTCGAAACGGCCTTCGCTACTCATGTCGGCCAGCTGGGCGTCCGCCAAGCTGCGTTTGGCGGCCTCAAGCAGACGCCCGACATTTGCGTCATCCGGCTCGATGCGTTCCAGCAAACGACCCAGCAAATTTTCCAGTGTCATTCCCGCTCCTTGGACTCGATCAAGTCATGCTCCGTGCCAATCACAAACAGTTTTGGCCTTTGCAAAAGCTGCCTTACAAACGCCCCCTGCTCAGCCACCAGCTGCAACCACTCGGCGTTGGGATACACCTTGGGGTTGATCTCACGGCCCAGGATTTCCTGCAGCGGGTAGAGTTCGGTCACCAGCTCGCTAAAGCCCACATCGCCGATGACCAGCAAATCGATATCGCTCGCGGCGTTCGCCTTGCCACTGGCCATAGAACCGAATACGAAAGCGACTTCGATCCGTCCCGCGAGTGGTTCTAACCCGCCCGCCAATACATCTGCCAAACCACTGGTCTTGCGCAGGATGCTGGCAAGCTCTTCAAAAATGGGGCAATCACGATTGGCGCGGTAATGCATTTGGTTGCCGACCGGCACTTTCAACAGCAGGCCTGCCTCTACCATCTTGGTCAGCTCGCGACTCAGCGTACCGGAGAGCGTACCGGTAAGCCGGGCGATCTCCCGCTGGTGGTATTGCCGGTCCGCATGCAAGAGCATAAGCGTCAGCACCTTGCGCCGATATTCACTGAAGAGCAGTGTGGCTAGCGACATAAGAACACCAAATTGCTGCTTTAAAGGCAGCAATTGAAGCCTAAAAAGCAGCAATACGCCAGCCCCGTGAGTGGCGGCTATGCCGCCCAACCTAGAGCGTACAAAGCCCGCCCGGCACCGCCATCACCCAATCGCGCACCGCCTGAATGGTCGGGTCGTGCTTGCGGTTTTCCGGGTACACCAGAAAGAACGGCTTGCCCTCCAGCTCCGGGCCGAAAGGCTGCACCAGGCGCCCTTCGCGCAGTTCATCCTCGATCAGCTGACGGCTCATCAGTGCCACACCCTGCGCGCCGATGGCGGCCGAGACGGCGTGGGTCTCGTCGGAGAACACCAGCCCGGCGCCGACGTCCAGCCCCGGCACCTGCGCCTGTTTCTGCCACAGGGCCCAATCCAGCGGTGAAGACACCGCAGCCTGATTGCGGAAGTGAATCAGCGAATGCTTGGGCAGTTCGGCTGCATCGTGCAGACCGAGGTGCGGGCTGCAGGCCGGGATAAAGCTGTTGTCGAACAGCTTCTCCGCCACCAGCCCCGGCCAGCGGCCGTCGCCATAACGAATGGCGATATCTGCAGTGACGCCATCCAGTGTGACCGGCTCATGCGAGGCGTGGATGCGCAGATCAATATTCGGATGGGCATCGCGCAGCATGCACACCCAGGGCAGCAGCCAGCGCACCGCCACGGCCGGCGTGGTGCTGAGGGTAATGGCCTGCCGGCAAGGCCGCGCGCTCAGGCGTGTGGCCGTTGCGCTGATGCTGTCGAAGGCGCTTTCCAGCACCTGTTGCAGCTCGCGGCCCTGGGCGGTCAATTCCAGCTGGCGCGGCTTGCGCAGAAACAACGCGACCCCGAGCGACTCTTCCAGGGCGCGAATCTGGTGGCTGATCGCCGTGGCGGTCACCGAAAGTTCTTCGGCGGCCTGCTTGGCGCTCTCGTGACGCGCGGCCGCCTCAAAAGCTCGCAGGGCAGAAAGCGAAGGTAACCAGCGCTGCGCCATAGATGAACACTCCTCATCCATACCTGAAAATAATCGTCGTTTGTCGCCCGTGCGGGCTGAACTTAACCTGAGTCTGCTGCGAATAACAGATGAATTCAACTTCGAAAAGGAGACTCGACATGCCACATATCCTGCACCTGGACGCCAGCGCCCGCCCCGGCCTCGCCGGCAAGGATCAACACGGTTCACACAGCCGCAACCTCACTCAGCGCTTTGTCAGCCAATGGCTGGCCCGCCGCGCGCAAGACAGCCTCACCTACCGCGACATCGGCCAGAATCCGCCCACCATCATCGACCACGACTGGATCGCCGCCGCCTTCACCCCAGAGGAAAAACGCGAGCCATGGATGCACGACACGCTGACCGAGAGCGAGCAACTGGTCGATGAATTGATTGCCGCAGACGTGCTGGTGATCGGCGCACCGCTTTACAACTTCAGCATGCCGGCCGCGCTCAAGGCGTGGATCGACCAGATCGTGCGCACCGGTAAAACCGTGGCATTCGACGACAGCAAGCCACTCGATCCTTACGTGCCGCTGCTCGCCGACCGCCCCCGGCATGCCGTCATCCTCTCAGCCCGAGGTGGAGTCGGCTTCGACGCTGGCGGCGCGATGGCCCATATGAACCATCTGGAGCCCAGCCTGATTACCGCCCTCGGTTTTATCGGCATTACCCAAGTGCATCAGATTGCCATCGAGGGGCAGGAAGTCGGCGGTGAACTGCTGGCCGAGTCCGTGGCTCAAGCCATGAACCAGGTCGATGCCCTGGTGACGCAGCTGCAGCAGACGCTGCAGGTAAACCGGATGCCAGAACCGGCCTGAACACCAGCGGCCTACTCCCCGGTAGCTACTTTGTAGGGTGGACAACGCGAAGCTTGTCCACCTTGATGACCAACACCACCGCTGGCGACCATCACTGACAACGCTTTTGCTTTTCAACCCGCAAGCACACAGACGACACAAAAATCCCCATCAGGGGGCCGAGCGCAGCGATCCAAGCATTACCAGAGAACAAAACCGAAGCAGTGTATGTACGCAAGGCTAAACAAGAGCACCGTGGTCAAGCTTTCCTACATATTCAATTAGCACTCGCAGGATTGGCTAAGGAACAATAGAGGACAACCCACCCTTGATAACGTCTATTTGAGCACCTAAGCGAAACACTAAGCTGCTCAGATTATTCGTTTATCTACCGCGAACAAGGAAGCTCCATGCGCATAGTCCCCATCCTTATCCTGCTCCTCTGCCAGTCCGCACACGCCGCCCAAACCGTCAACGACATCAGCGGCATGAATCCCATCAAGGTGGCGCAGGTACTGGCGCCAACTGAGTTGGAGCAAGTCGTCGATGCCGTTCGCGGACATCCTGGCCCCATTGCCATTGGCGGCGGGCGCTTCAGCATGGGTGGGCAGACCGCCACCGAACACGCACTACAAGTCGACATGCGGCGCTTCAATCGAGTGCTGAAATTTTCCGCAGAGCGCCGGGAAATCCGTGTGCAGGCCGGTATCACCTGGCGCGAAGTGCTCGACTACATCGACCCCCACGGCCTTTCGCCACAGATCATGCAGTCCTACGCCAATTTCACCGTTGGCGGCGCCCTCAGCGTCAACGCCCATGGCCGCTATGTCGGCCAGGGTCCGCTAGTACTCGGGGTGCGCTCATTGCGCCTGGTGCTGGCCGACGGCCAAGTGGTGGAAGCCAACCCGACGCACAACAGCGAACTGTTCTATGGCGCTATTGGCGGCTATGGCGGGCTCGGAGTTATCGTTGAAGCCACCCTGCCGCTGGTGGAGAACAGCAAGTTGGTACGCCAAACGCAACTGATGCCGTTGAGCGAATATGCGCAGTTCTTCGCCACTCAGGTACGCGGCAACCCGGATATGGTGATGCACAACGGCATCCTTTATACCGACGATTACGACAGTGTCCGTGCGGTGTCCTACCTTCGTACGGATGCACCGCTGACAGTCGCAGAACGCCTGGTGCCGACCGACCGCGACTACAAAGCAAAGCGTGCCGCGCTGGCAGTGGCCAGCAGCAAGGGCGGCGCGAAAATGCGTGAAAACCTGGTCGACCCGCTGCTGCTCAACAGCCCCCAGGTGCAATGGCGCAACCACGAAGCAAGCCTGGATGTGCGCGAGCTGCAACCCATTTCCGGATCCGACTACAGCTATGTGCTACAGGAGTATTTCGTCCCCGAAGCCCAACTGCAGCGCTTTGTAGTGGGGATGAAGGATGTGCTTAAACAGCACAAGGTCAAAATCGCCAACATCTCCATCCGCCACGCCAAAGCCGACCCTGGCACCTTACTGGCCTGGGCGCGCGGCGACACTTTCGCCCTGGTGCTCTACTACCGCCAAGGCGTTTCACCCAGTGAACGCGCCATTGTCACCGACTGGACACGGCAACTGATCGACCTGGTCATTGCCCATCAAGGCAGCTACTACCTGCCCTATCAAATCCACGCCAGCCGCGAACAATTTCTCGCAGCCTACCCTCGCGCCAAAGAGTTTTTCGCCTTGAAAAAGCGCGTAGACCCAACCAATAAATTCCGTAACAAACTATGGGATGCGTACTACCGTCAGGCCGAGTAGCCCTCGTTATATAAGCCTCCGGCTTTGTAGGATGGGCAACGCAAAGCTTGCCCGCCCGCCCGCCCGCCCGCACTGTGGATCAAGCCGCTAAATCTTTACGCAGGCAAAAATCGCATTCCCCGACAACCCATCCCACGGGATGAGCTTCTGGTAATCATGCTCAAACACATGCACGTCAAAGTACGGCTGCAACAACGCCTGCAACTCAACAAAGCCCACGGCAACCATCGGGTGCTCGTCGTGCCACACCAGGGTTTGCTCGGCCGTGGTTTTTTCAATCTGCAGCCGCAACACCTGCTGCTCACCCTCACCGACGTAATGCCAGCCGGAGCTGAAGGTGAAGTGGTCGTCCGCGTAGTGGGCGCTGTGTGCAGCAAACAGGCTGTTATCAATTTTGCCCTTGTCGACCACGTTGAAGCAGAACAGCCCATCGACTGCGAGCGCGGCATGGGCGCTGGCGATACAGGCTTTCAGCCGCTCGATGGCGCCGCTGTAATGGATGGAATAGAGAAAGCAGGTGATCAGGTCCTGCGGCTCGCTCACGGTGAAACCGCACATGTCCTGCAAGGCAAAGTGCGCTTGCGGGCAGCGTATGGCGGCCTTGTCCAGCATCGGCTGGTTAATGTCGAGGCCGCTGCTGATATAGCCGGCATCGATAAAGTGGCGCACATGTGGCCCCGTCCCGCAGGCCAGGTCGAGGTGGCGGCTGCCGGCGTTGCCGAACAGCTGCTGCAGCCGGTGGATGCAGTGGCTTTGCGCCTGGTAGTCGATATCCGCGCACATCAGGTCGTAATAATCAGACAGGTCGGTGTAGAGGGCATTAACGGACATGGTGACCTGATGATGGGCGGGCGGCTTGCGCGGGCGCGCATCATAGCCCAAGCCAGGTCTGCGCCGTTCAGCGTCTGCACGCCGATACCAGCACGCCCAGCCGAGGGCGCTACAATGCCGTCCTCGCGACCGCACAAACGCGCACGACCCGGAGCCAGACTGACGATGTTCACCCTTGTACACCTGGATAGCCCGCCACCCGAATCGCTGAAAAGCCAGATTCTGCAGATGGTGGTGGACTACCTCAGTGACATCAGCCCGCTGTCGCTGACGCCGAGCAACCCGCTGTATCAGCTCTACCAGTACGTGATTGGCTACGAGATGCACCTGTATCTGCAGGCCATGGACACTGCCATCGACAGCAGCGCACGGTTGATCCTCGCCCTGAGCGATCAGGACCCGTCCCAGGTGCTGGGCTTTGCCCTGTACCTGCCGGCCAAGGATGCCCCCGAGTCCTGCACCCTGGCTTATATGGCCGTGCAGGCCAGCCAGCGTCGCCATGGGATTGCCCGCGCCATGCTGCAGCAGATGACCAGCCGCCGCCCGCATGCCGAACTGGCCTGCGTGGCCGGCAAGGTCGCCATCTTCGAAGCCATGGGCTTTCAGGTGCTGGCCGCGCGCGGGCCGCAGGTGCTGATGAACACCAGAAACTACAGCGCGGACGGCATGCTGGCGGTGCAGGATCTGGCGCCAATCTTCCAATCCACGGAAGTCCGGCAGATCCACGCCTACCTGGTGAAGCAGCACGGTAAGCGAGCCATGAGTGATGCAGAGAAACAGCGCGACCGCCTCCTCGACCAGATGGCCCAGCAGGCACAGGCGCTGGTGCGTGAGCGGCTGATCGTGCATTGAGCACAGCACGCCTGCACCGCCACACAAACCCGCGCTAAGTGCGCCACACAAGCGAAACGCCGATGACCATTCTGACCATTTCCGCCGCCTGCCTGCTTGACGATGCCGGCCGCCTGTTGCTGGTGCGCAAACGCGATACCCAGGCCTTTATGCTGCCCGGCGGCAAGGCCGAGCCCGGTGAAGACGCCATCAGCGCGCTGACCCGCGAACTGGCAGAAGAACTCAACCTCAGCCTACCGGCTAACGCCCTGCAGCCGCTCGGCCAGTTCCGCGCAGCAGCAGCCAACGAGGCCAATACCTGGATCGACGCCAGCGTGTTTCAGGCGCGTCTGCCGCACAATGTCAGCGCCGCCGCCGAGCTGGAAGAACTGCGCTGGCTCGCCCCCGGTGACGTACCGCCAGCAACCCTGGCGCCACTACTGCGCGAGCATGTGCTGCCGCTGCTCTGGCCGGCGGTTCAACCCACTCGCCCGCTCAATGCCGATTCATCGCCATGACTGATTGCGGCCTTAGACCGACTCACGCATCGGGGGCAGCCATAGCGCTAGCGAACCGCGCAGACTGGGCAGTATATTCACGGCCATGACGTCAAACCCGCACCTGCCCCACGACAAACTACTGGATCTGCTACTGGACGTTGTCTGCGTAGTGGATAAAGACGGCCGCTTTCTCTCCGTCAGCGCGGCCAGCGAACGGGTTTTCGGTTATCGGCCCGACGAAATGATTGGCCGTACCGCCTTTGAACTGATGCATCCGGACGACCGCGCCGCCAGCCGGGCACTGGTCAAGCGCATCAACTCGGGCCAGCCATCGCATGACCACGAGAACCGCTATATCCATAAAGACGGCCATATCGTGCATATCATGTGGTCGGCCCAATGGCTTGAGGCCGAGCAGGTGCGGGTCGGTGTGGCGCGCGATATCACCCGGCGCAAGCGGGCCGAGGCAGTACAGGCGGCGCTGTATGCGGTATCGGAAGCGGCCCACGCGGTGGGCGACTTGCACATGCTCTACGGCCGCGTGCATGAGGTGATCGCGCAGTTACTGCCGGCCAAGCATTTCTGCGTAGCACTACACGACGCCGCGAGTGACCAGCTCAGCCTTGCCTATCAGGTCGATCCATGTGGCGCACCGGCCGTCACCAACGCGTTCTGCGCCGAAGTAATTCGCTCAGGCACTGCCCTGCTGTTAACCCCTGATACAGCCCCGCAGTGGCTTGCCCAGCATGGTGCAACAGCAACGCATGCCCTCGACTGGCTTGGCGTACCGCTGATTTCTGGCACCCAGACCATCGGCGCACTGGTGCTGCAGAACCACAGTGCCAGCGTGCGCTACAACGAGCAGGACCAGGAGTTGCTGCAGTTTGTGTCGAGCCAGGTGGCAGCGGCGATAGAGCGCAAGCGCACGCAGTCGCGCCTGGAGTTTCTCGCCCAGTATGACCAACTGACCGCGCTGTCCAACCGCTCGCAGTTTCTCGACCGCTTACGCAGTGCGCTGCAGCGGGCCAAAAGAGACAGCTTGCGATTGGCGGTGCTGTATCTCGACATGGATAACTTCAAACATATCAATGACACCTTCGGCCACAGCGCCGGCGACCTGCTGTTGCAGGAAGTCGCGCGGCGCCTGCGCCAGTGCGTGCGTGAGTCCGATACGGTGGGCCGTTTGGGCGGCGACGAGTTTGCAGTGATCGTCGACAACATCGGCCGCCAGGAAGATGCCACCCTGGTGGCCGAGAAGATTATTGCCGCCCTCAGCGCGCCCTACCTGCTGGAAGGCCACAGCCTGATCAGTGCGCCAAGCCTGGGCATCGCAGTGCACCCCGAGCACGGCCAGAGTGAACTGCAACTGGTGCGCCACGCGGATGAAGCCATGTACGTGGCCAAACGCAGTGGCGGCAAGCGTTATGTGGTGGTCGAGAAGCCCATCAAGTAACCGGCTACATCTATCAACGGACGGCCCACAAGGCCATGCACCAAGGACTTTTTATGACCTCGCCAAAACTGCCCCTGCTCGTTCTCTCCTGCGCCCTGCCCCTGGCCGCCTGCGCTGCCACGCCCGAGGCGCTCAAGCCCTACCCGGCGGCCAGCAGCGGCTATAACCGCCATGTGATCGAGCTGCCGGCACAAGCTGATGAGGCCGAACACAAGGTCGAGCTGATCGCCGGCAAAACCCTGGAAGTGGACTGCAACACCCAGCGTTTGGGCGGCCAGTGGCAGGAGAAAACCGTCGAAGGCTGGGGCTACAACTACTACGAGCTGGGGCAGGTCGGCCCGGCAATGAGCACCCTGATGGCCTGCCCCGACAACAGCCGCAAGCAGGCGTTTGTCCCGGTGGGTGGCGAGCCGCTGCTGGTGCGTTACAACAGCAAGCTGCCGCTGGTGATCTACGCCCCGGCCGATGTGCAGGTGCGTTACCGCATCTGGTCCGCAGCGGCCAACGCCAGCCCTGCGCCGCAGCAATAAGTCGCCTGCGGGATCAACAGGCCGTATAACACCGGCCTGTTCGCCACCCTCAGCCCGCCGGGCTAAGCATCTCGATCTCACGAATCTCGAAATCACGGCGCAGGTAGTCCATGCGCCGCTCATAAAACTCGCGCATATGTGGCAAGGCACTGTGGATGGCCAGGTGCTGCTGCGACTGCCAGACCTCATAGAAGATAAACAGCGTCGGGTCGTGGCTATCGCGCAGCATGTGGTAGGCGATGCAGCCCGACTCGGCGCGGCTGGGCTCGACATAGGCGCGGAACAACGCCTCGAACTCGGCAGCCTTTTCCGGCCGGGTGTGGGCGTGCAGGATAAATCCGTATTGATCAGCCATCTTGGGCTCCTGGCAGGGTGAGTTTATTTACCCTACAACAGCCAAAACCGATCAATTCATGCCTTTTAGTCACATGTCATTTGCGTGCCAGCGGCTGTTTCTACCCGCCTGCACGCCCTAGCATGCCGCCATCAATTTACCGAGGCCCATGCAATGAAGAAGATCCTGCTGCTCAACGGCGGTAAACAGTTCGCCCACTCCGATGGCCGCTACAACGCCACCCTGCACGACACCGCACTGGCCTTTCTCGACCGCGCCGGTTTTGACCTCAAACACAGCCATATCGGCAGCGGCTACGACGTCGCCGAAGAGGTGCAGAAATTCCTCTGGGCCGACGTGATCATCTATCAGATGCCCGGCTGGTGGATGGGCGCGCCCTGGACGGTGAAAAAATACATCGACGAGGTGTTTACCGAAGGCCACGGTAGCCTCTACGCCAGCGACGGCCGCACCCGCTCGGACGCCTCGCAAAAATACGGCAGCGGCGGCCTGATTCAGGGCAAGCAGTACATGCTGTCACTGACCTGGAATGCCCCGCAGCAAGCCTTCGACGACCCGACTGACTTCTTCGAAGGCAAAGGCGTGGACGCCGTCTACCTGCCCTTCCACAAGGCCAACCAGTTTCTCGGCATGAGCGCCCTGCCAACCTTCCTCTGCGTCGACGTGATGAAGCGCCCCGCCATCGAGGCCGATATCGCGCGCTACGAGCAGCATCTGGCGCTGGTGCTGGGCTAAGCAACTGGCCTTAGTGGCAAAGGGGCAAGGCCAACAGCTGCGCCCCCAGCCAACCGGCCAGGTACACACCCAGGCCGAACACCAGGTGCGTAACCAACGCACGCAACCTGACCTGCCAGGGATTGGGCATCCGTGAAGCCGCCAGGCCCATGCCGAACCCTGGCTGCATCAGCAGCAACGGCGCCGCCACGCTGACAACACCGAGCAGCAACGCCGGCAACAGCGTTGGCTGGCACAGCCACTGCGGCCCGACTAGCGCCACAAACAGGCCGACAAAGACCATGCCGATCAGGTAATGGCTGCACCAGCCCAGCAGCCGCTCGCCACGCACCGGTTGCGCCTTACCGATGGCCGCATGCTGGAAACGGCCATGGCGCATATGCCCGAGCCAGCGGCCGACCAGGGCGTAGTCGAGCGAGGCGATGCCGAACAAGCGCCGCCGCGCCAGCGTCCAGGCATCCATCAGCAGTGTTGCGCCCACGCCCACCAACAGCACGTGCAGGATCAATTGACTGTTCATATCCACCTCTTTTGCTTTGTCTGAAAGGCTGTTTTCATAAGCCTGCCAGTTCAAGTCAACTTGAGGTCAAGGATGAAAGAGATGGATATCGGCAAAGTCTCGCGCTGGTCCGGTTTACCGGCGTCGACCCTGCGCTATTACGAAGAGAAAGGCCTGATCCGCTCCATCGGCCGCAACGGCCTCAAGCGCGTGTTCAGCGAATCAGTGATCCAGCGCCTGGCGCTGATCGCGCTCGGCCGTGAAGCGGGGTTTTCCCTGGATGAAATCGCCACCATGCTCGCCGCAGGCAGCCAGCCGGCGATTGACCGCGCGCAACTGCAGGCCAAGGCCGATGAACTGGACCGCAGCATCAAACGCCTCAGCGCCATCCGCGACGGCCTGCGCCACGCGGCGTCCTGCCCGGCGGAAAACCACCTGGAGTGCCCGAAATTCCAGCAGCTGATGAGCCTGGCCGCCCGCACCACAGCCAGGAGCAGGGCTCACCCGCCGATCAAGTAAAGGAGCAGTTAGCCAGGGCATCGCCATAGCCAAACGCCAGCATCCGTTCGTCTTACCGCATAGCTTGCCGGATGGACGGCACATCACATTGAAAAACGCCGTCCCATACTAATTTCCCTCATGTGCTTCGCGCTGTGTGCATGAGCTAAACCACATGGATATCAATCCAAGGGTGACGTGCCACAGCAGTGCAGTAGCTCGAGCAGTGAGAAGTTTTACGGGCAGGGTGCGCCCCTTGTTGAATAGGAGTGTTCAGCAATGTCTCACCTGCCTGAAAGTTCGAAAATCCCGCCCATGCCCGACCTGCTTCCGCCTAGCGCAGAAGATGGCCCCGGCCTTAGTAACGCCAACATCAGCAACGCCAACCTGGCGATCAATCCCAACCTGCAGCTGCAGCCCGGACAGATTGTCTTCCCGCAGTTGCGCAGCCTGCGGGCCGGCTGCTGGCTGCTCAACTACAAGCCCAGTGGTGCGCCGCTGGTGTCGTATGACGGCACGCTACGGGTCGAATCGCACAGCGAGGGCCGTACGGCCAGTGGCGATCTTTACCAGCGACCGGTGATCTTCCTGCCGCTGCCCATCACCTCGCCCATCCCTCTTTTGGAGAACAAGCTCAACCCCAACGCCAACCTGGCGCTACGGCCGATCCTACTGGCGGGGCCAAGTCCGGCGGCGGGCATTCCGATTCTGTCGCGCTCGCGCTATCGCTACTACGTGCGGGTGACGACATTGCCGGAGTATTTCTATCTGGGTAACAGCTTCAGCCTGGGCTTCCAGCTGTATCGTTTCACCGCGCCCAATAGCTGGGTGCTGGAGAGCACGCTGACTGCGCAGATGGTGCGCATGACCGGGCCGGCAGGCTTTCCGTCACCGTCGGACTATGCCGAAGGCGATGTGAAAAACGCCGCCAATGTGGTGGTCGGTCGTTTGACCATGGGCTGGCTATCCACCTACCTGCGCCGCTGTACAGTGGAAATCGACACCGTCAACGGTTCCGAGCGGCCAACCAACAGCGGCATCGGCCATACCTGGACCAGCCTGATGGACGCGGTGGGTTGGCAGACCACGGTGCACCTCAGCGACACCAATGTCGCCGAGCCCAGCGGCAACTCCTGGTCCAATGCGGAAATGCACGCGGCCATGCTGGCGCGGCGCGCGGTGGTCAACCTCGACAGCGAATGGCGCTATCACGTGCTGGCGGTGAAGAACATCGACTCCACGCCACGCGGAATCATGTACGACAACGGCGGCACCGACTCCAACAACGTGCCACGCGAGGGTGTGGGGATTGCCTCGCACTGGACCATTTCCGCCGGCTGGGGCACGGTCAGCGGTCAGCGCTTTGGCACGGCGGCAGCGCCCTACTTCCGCACTGCGGTACATGAGCTGGGGCATGCCATGGGTCTGTACCACAACTCGGCGGACTTCGGCTTTATGTGCACCAGCGATGTGATCGCGGCTGCCGGTACGCCTGCCACGCCGTTCCCGAGCAATATCCAGTGGTCCTTCCACCCGGATAACCTCAAGCAGCTGCGTCACTACCCTGACCCCTTCGTGCGCCCAGGTTCGGTGGCGTTCGGCAGCGCCTCCACCGCGACCCCGAGCATCTCGCCGACGGATCTGGAAGCGGACGTGCTTGGCCTGGACCTGAAAATCACCCCGCTGCTCGGCGAACTGCCGTTGGGTGCACCAGTGCGGATCGGCGTCACCCTGCGCAACCACGGTGATCAACCGCTGCTGGTGCCAGCAAGCCTGAGCCTGAAAAGCGAGAGCGTCAGCGGCAGCGTGACCGACCCATCGGGCAATGTGCGGACATTCCGCACCATCATCCACTGCATCGAAGACTCGCCGTTCAAGGTGCTTAACCCTGGTGAGCAGATCGAGGAGTCGATGACCCTGATGCGCGGCGCCGAAGGTGCGTTGTTCGGTGTATCAGGCATCCACCAGGTGCAGGTCGAGGTGCATTGGGAGGTGGATGGCATGCTTGCCCATCTGGCGGACAGCGCCAGTGTGATGGTCACCGCTGCCGTCGACGCCAATCACGCGGAAGCCGCGCACAAGGTGCTCACCACCCCGGATGCTCATCTGGTGCTGGCCATCGGCGGTGATCACCTGACTGACGGCATCGCGGCGATCCAGGCGGCGTTGGATTCTCCGGTGCTCAAACCGCACTTTGCCGCCATCGAGACCAAGCGCCTGGCCAGTCGTTTTATGAAGCGCAAACCAGACGCCAAAGCGGCGACGGCGCTGCTCGATTACGACACGGTGATGAGCGGCAGCGAGCATGACAAGCTCGAGCGTTTGCTCGGCGACGCGGGCGGCAGTTTGCCGAAGGCCGGCAAGGCCAAGGCCAAGCCAACTCGCCTGACCAGCGCCAAGTAGTGCAAACGCAGTAAACGGAATGCGCGGGGCCCATGCCCCGCGCACTCCAAACCAAGCGACCAAGGAGAGTCAGAATGGAATTGCATGAGGCACAACTGTCAGGCAACTGGCACAAGAACAGCCAGGAACAATGCGCTGCCGGTTATGCCGCGCACCTGCACCTGCAGAGCAATGGACTGTATGTCGGCAGCAGCGAACCCGCCGGCACCTTCACCTGGTGGGACCAGGGCACCTGGGCGCTACAGGGGCCCGGCAAGCTGGCCATTTCTACCGCCAATGACGAAGTCGTCACCTACACCTACAGCCTCAGTGACGGCACCCTGACCTTTACCGACCCTGCGGGCTGTCGCTTCAGCTATCGCCGCGCGCCCTGAACGGAGCATGCCGTGCAGAGGCACGGCCCCTAGCAAGAGCCTTTTACGCATCGCCAAGGAGGCATCATGTCTGGCTCAATTGTTCCCCCCACAGTTTTTTTCGACCTGGGCGATACCCTGACGTTTACCGGCCCCGGCGGCGTACGGATGCGTTATGCCGACTGCCTGGATTGTCTGCAAGTGCTCAAGGCACGCGGCTACCGTCTCGGCCTGCTGTCAGATCAGGCAGCCGGCACCAGCGTGGCCAACGTGCTGGCGACACTCACGTCGCTGCATCTGGCCCGCTATATCGAGCCGGCGCTGATCACCCTGTCCAGCGAACTGCCGGGCAACCTCGGCAAACCCGCACAAGCGATCTTCGATCTGGCGCTGAGCAAGGCGCAGCACAGCGTTGCCAGCGAGCGGGCAATCTTTATCACCGAGAACCTGGCCCATGTGCAGGCGGCCCGCGGCTATGGCTGGCGCGCCATTCTCAAACGCAACAGCGGCAGCTGCGTGGCCAGTGATGGCGAATGTGTCAGCGCCCTGGCCGGCTTGCTGGCCAAGCTACCGCCACTGGCCACGCCGAGTAGCAGCCTGGCCCTGGCACCGCCACCCAAACTGGTCGATGGCCTGTGGGCGGTGCCCATGGATATCGTGCGGATCGACGCCAGCTTGCTGTTCGATGCCGCCACGCAGCAGATCAGCGGCGACGCCACCCTGGAGTTTCGTCTCGGCAAACATGCTGGCTGCCCGATCTTCGACCTGCGCCAGAGCATCACCGGTGTGTGGCTGGATGGCGTGGTGGTTGCGCCAGCCGATGTTGCCAGCCATGACTTCGGCGGTGGCGCCAATGCCAACCTGCGCGTGCTCAACCGGGTGCTGGATGCAGGCAGCAGCCACAGCCTGCGCCTGACCTATGCGGTCGGTGTGCCGCAGGCCTCCATGGCCGGCTCCTACCTGCCGCAGATCGTCTGGAGCGCGGGGCCGCGGCTGGCGTTCAACTTCGGCTTTACTGACCTGGGCGCGGGGCGTTATCTGGAAGCCTTTGTGCCGGCCAACCTGATTCATGATCAGTTCGAGCTAAGCCTGCAACTGCACCTGACGGGCACCGCCGTGGCGCATACACCGATCAGCAATGGCACCCTCCACGTGCTGGGCGCCAATCACTGGCGCATCGACTTTCCAGCGCGTTTCAGCGCCCTGTCGCCACTGCTGGAGCTACGCGCCAGCGACAGCCTGCAGAGCACCACGGTGAATACCGTGCTGCCGGTATCCGGCAGCAATGTCGCGATCACCACCTGGAAGCTCACCAGCAACGCCGCCAATCTGCTTAACCAGGCCAACGCCATCGCCGGCTTCCTCGCTGACAACGAAAACAGCTCCGGGCGCTATATCCACGGCAACCGCTTTACCGCCTTTATCCATCAGGGCGGCATGGAATACGACGGAGGCACAACCACCGGCACCGGACCGCTGCGCCACGAAACCTTTCACAGCTGGTGGGCGCGCGGGCTGAAGCCGGCCAGCCAGGCCGACGCCTGGTTCGATGAAGCCTGGACCACCTACCACGACAACGGCGCGGCGGGTGTGCAGCCCTTCAACTTCGCCGAAGCGGCACTGGCGTTGTGCCCGCGCAACCCGTGGGTGCGGGTTACCCACGGTTCCTCCTACGGGGCTGGCGAACGCTTCTGGAAAGGCATGGCTGGCTTGCTTGGCGCCGCCCCGCTGGGCGATCTGATGCGCAGCTTCTACCTGGCGCGTTACCCGCAGCCGATAAAAACCGAAGAGCTGGAGTGCTTTCTGCTAGCCCGTGGTGGCAACCCAACCTGCGTGGATGCCTTCCACCGTTTCGTCTACGGTCTGCCCGATCCGACGCCACTACCGGATGTCTGGCTGCGCGACGATGCCGCCGATCCCGGTGCCAACAACTGGGGCGGACGCTTCTGGGATTCGCCGGACCTGTGGATTCGCAACCGCGACGACGATGGCCTGGAGCATCAGAACCTTGAGTTCGGCCAGGACAATTGGATTCACGCCCGCGTACGCAACCGCAGCGCCACGGCCAGCGCACGGCATCTGGTGGTGAGTTTCAATATCAAGCAGTACGCCGGTAGCCAGTTCGTCTACCCAGCCGATTTCCTCCCGGCAGTCACGGCAGCAGCGGATTTCGACCTGGGCCCCGGCGAGACGCGCATCGTCAAGGCGCGCCTGCCACGCAGTGCAATACCGCCGGTGGGCAGCCACCCTTGCCTGCTGGCTGCGCTGTTCAGCCGTTTCGATCATCCGCAGGCCGGACGTCATGTGTGGCAGCAGAACAACCTGGCGCAGAAGAACCTCAGCGTGATCGATCTGGTCCCCAATCTGTGGATAGTGTTGCCCTTTATGGCCACCAGCCTGCGCGCCCGGCAGACGCGCAGCGTGCTATTCGAACTGCTGCGCCCCGAGGGGCTGGAAACGCTGCAGGCCAGCCTACTGCTGGATAAACGCGCGCTGGCACCCACGCTCAAGGCCAGTGCCCTGCGCTTGCCGGAGCTGGCAGACACTTCGACAGCCAGAGCCAAACCTATGGCAGATGAACCACTGGATTGCGCCAGCCACGCCTGCGCGGCAATGCCAAGCACCGATCAGCTATTGACCAGCAAGACCCCGGAGCGACTCGCCGAGACCTTTCCCGCCGCACTGGAGCTGAAGTTTGCCAAGGGTAAACAGGCGCAGCTGCCAGTCGTGCTACGCCCACTGGAGTCGCAACGGCTGGGGCTACGCGTCACGGTGCCGGCAGACGCCAAGCGCGGCAGCAGCTTTACCCTGGATTTGGTGCAGCGGGAGAACGGCAAGATAGTCGGCGGGGTGGCGCTGCGCATCAATGTGCGCTGAGCTGCGCCTGAACCATTAAGACGAGGGGCGCCCCAGCGAACGAAGTAGGCTCACTGTTGGATGCCATCTTCACAACTTACCCTGCCCGTAGCTAGACCAATGGGGTGGCCGCGGAACATCGTTCGAGAATGCCTCATGGTATAGGCGGTGGACGTGTTCGCAGAGCTCCAAGACTTGATCAAGAGCCAGCGTCTCTTGCCACTCCCTGTCGATAAAAGTGATCTCTGGAGATTTTCCTAATTGAAATGAGCCATGCGCAAGCGCGTTGCGAATGTGCTGAACCAAAGTGTCATCACCACGCTTGATGCTACCGGCGCGATAGATATCTCGGAACGCCCGAAGCGGGGAATTTTCTGAGACATCGTCCAGCCCCCGCTCAAGATGCTCGCTCCTCATGTAACAGAGAGCAGAAAAGACCATAAAGACTGCCGATGCTCTGAGACGACCACCTCGAATCACTTGGATAGGAATATCCGGAGGCCCTCGGAAATCAATGTCTGGGTTACTCAGATCATGACTAGCAGCTACGCATTGGAACGCAGTTTGGAACTTTGCGTTATCGATACTCATGTTCTGTGTGAAAAGGCTAGCGCGCAGATCGTCATTCGACACAGCTCGCAGTCGTTCAAGAAGTGGGGCGATGTCCATGAATATTTCCTTGTTACACCCAGTTATGGGTTAACAGGCGGTTGAGAACGAGCTGTTACGGCGCGCCAAACAGCGCCGTCCAGTAAATCCCCGCGTCGCTCTTCGGGTCGTTGGCGTAGGCGGCGCCCAGTTCGCTGAACTGCGGGTTCATCAGGTTGGCGCAGTGACCGGGGCTGGCCAGCCAGCCGGCGAGCACTTTGCTGACGCTATCCAGGCCGGCGGCGATGTTTTCGCCAACGCGCTGGCCGCTGTAGCCGGCCAGTTCCGCGCGGTCGCCGGGGGTGCGGCCGTCAGGGTCCTGGTGATCAAAGAAGTTGCCGTTGGCCATGGCCCGGCTGTGGGCTTCGGCGGTGCTGCCCAGGGTGGCATTCCACACCAGCGGCGCGGCGGCGGCAAAGGCTTGGCTGCCGCACTGGCGCGCCGTGCCGCGCGCGCTGTTGAGTTGTTCAAGCAGTTTCTGCCCTTCCGCCTGCCAGTCGCCCAGGCGCGCAGCCAATAACGGCCGGGCCAGCAGAATGCGCCACTCGCGGTCCTGCTGCTTGACGCCGATATCGACAAACTGCGGATCGAGCACGATCTTGCAGAAGCTCTCCTGCAGCACTTTCAGCGCCGCCGCTGCATCACGCGGGCCGGACAGGCTGATGGCCTGGACGTTAACCATCGGATAGCCCGCCGCACTCATCGCCTGCTGCAAATCCCCCGAGCGACCCACCGGCTGCACCAGGCGCGGATCGGCCGTCAGCGGCGGCAACTCGGCGGAAGCCTGATCGCCACAGCGCTGCACTTCACTGCGGTAGCTGTTGATCAAGCCCACCAGTTGCGCATCCTCGGCGGCCTGCGCAGCCGCAGCGCACACCAGCGCCAACCCCAGAGCGGCGGACGCCCGAATAAATCCCTTGCTAGCCATAAATCCCCCGACCTGAGCATGCCTATGCGGCGTACCCACAACTGTGATCGGGTGATCTTGGCGCACCTCGCGCGCTGAAACCAGCCCGATGCGCATGCAGCCGGCTGGTGAAATCGGCGGCAGAACGCTTAAACGTAAATACTCACGCCGCCCCTGGCCTGAAGCCAGTCGCGGTAAGTCACCAGCGAGTCGGTCTGCTGGTCGCCGTTGTAACCGACAAAGGTGCCGGTTTTATCCATACCGGACTCAACCAGTTTGTTGATCTGTGCCAACAGCTTGGCTGCATCATCGCGGTCCATCGTCGCAACATCGGGCAGAGTGATCATCGAGTTGCCGCTGTCCTGCTCGGCGACCGGGCGGAAGCGATCACTGGCAATCGCGTTGCTGGCACCGCTGCTCTCGGCATGCATCGCGCGCAGCAGGCCGCCGCGGCTGTTGGCCACCATGCCGCTGGCAAAGCGGCGGATTTCCGCAAGCGGGTCCGCGGCGCTGGCACTCGGTTTGTCCGTACTGCTGCCACTGCCTGCAGCTCCAGCCGTGCTGGGTTTGGCGGTGTTGGCGAAGTAGCTCGCCAGCGGCGAGTTGTTGGAGATACTGGTCATGGCGAATCCCTGCTTAGGTCAGCTGGCAGGCATTTCTGCAGAATATGGGCCAACCCTCTGCAAGCCAGTAAAAACGGGCTTTCCCGCCCATTCATCTTTCGCCCAAGGGGAATCACTTTGCCGCCTTAGGCAGGCCGTTGCCGCTGGCAAGCCGCGCACAACCTAGGCCTGAAAACGACAGCGCCCCCGCAGAAACCTGCGGGGGCGCGAGCAATGAGTGAGTGGGCAACCAGCCTGGCCGGCTGCCCGTGGTGTTTAGCTAGACGGCGCGCAGGCGTTCCTCGGCGAGGAAGTCCTCTTGCAGCAGTGCGTCCTGGCCGGGAATATCGCTGGCCTCGTCGGCGTGCAGTGGCGTGACGCGCTTGCTGCGCAGTTTGCCGAATTGATGCTCAAGGGCGTTGTGCAGCTTTTCGATGGAGCCGTCGATGGCCTGTTCCAGTGACTCGGCCTTGTGGGTGACGGAAATTGGTTGCAGGCCCTTTGGCCGTGCTTCGATCTGGCAGCGTTTGTCGTGCGCGCCGGCTTTGGCGCCGTTGTCGTCATGCAGATGGACAACGATGCGGGTCAACTCGTCATCGAAGCGTTCCAACTTGCTGGCAACACTGGCACTCACCCACTCAACCAGACGAGCACTGCCTTCGATGTGGTTATCGCTGTGAACTTGGATTTGCATAAAGCTTTCCTTCTTCAACTGTTCGCGAAAGCGTCGCCAAGCAAGGCGACAACTCCAGCCTACGCCACTAAGCCCCCCTTTAGGCAAGCCCTAAGACGTTGGTCGTAGCCACAAATCTGCAATGCACCCTCCTGCAATTCGCTACACCCCTTGTGCCCCGTGAGTTACAAGACTACGGCTGCAAATCAAACAAAACTTTTCCGCTTTCCATGTCGCACGGCATGGAGAAATGCTCGTGGGTGATCAACCATTGCCCGCCCTGCAGGCGGAAACACTGGCTTACGCGCATCCAGCTGCTTTGCATTTCACCTTTGTCATCGCTGCCGCCACAGTGGAACAGGTAGTGCACCACGGCCAGCTCATCACTGAGCAGAAAGCTCGGCTGATGGATCTCGAACATCGCCTGGCCACTGCACATTTCCATGCAGGCCTGCCAATGCGCCTGATAGGCCGCGCGGCCCTGAAACCGCAGCGGGCCGATGGCGTCGTAGGCCACTACATCCTCGGCATAGTGACGCATGATCTGGCTGACATCCTTGCTGCGGCAGGCGGCGGCCCAGGAGTCCAGTTGCTGTTGAATCTGCGCTTGGGCGTTGCTCATGGTCGTGCTCCTTGTGTTTATTTCTGGGTCGAGGCGCAGCAGGCGTGCGCCGCTGCCGGTTGCTGGTATTCGTCGTGCAGGCGGGTCCAGTGCATACCCTTGCCGTCCAGATCGGGCATGCCGTCCCAGCCCTCGCCACGACCAAAGGGCGTGAGGTCGAGGTAGTGGAAGCTGCTCATCAGCATTTCCAGACCACGGCCGTAACTGGAGTAACAGTGATAGACCTGCGCGCCATCGCGCAGAAATACACTGACGCCGGGCTGCTCGCCCTGCACGTGGTAATTCAGCCCCAGGCGCTCCAGTTCGGCCTTGTCGCGGTAGTTGTATTCGACCGGGGCAACCTGCTCGTCGGTCGTGGCGTGGTAGTCGTAGTTGAACGTGCTGCCCAGCGAGGAATACCAGGGCAGGGTCCAGCCCATGCGCCGCTGAAATGCCTGCAGATCGGCCAATGGCGCGCGGGAAACCAGCACCAGCGTGGTATCGCGGGCATGCAGGTGGGCCTGATGGCCAATATTGTCGACCACGCAGGAACAACCGTCGCAGCCCTCGCCGCGATCCATGTGGTACATAAAGTGGTAGATGATCAGCTGGCTGCGACCGGCGAACAGATCAGCCAAACCCAGCTCACCTTCAGGCCCCTGAAAACGGTAGTCGGCCTCAACCTTGACCATCGGCAGCTGACGGCGCTCAACATTCAGCGCATCACGCTGCTGGGTCAGCGCCTTTTCTTTGGCCAGCAAGGCCTTGCGGGCAATCAGCCACTGCTCACGGCTGGCAATCTTGGGGTAATCAGGACGACTCATATGCAGTGCTCCTTTTCCGTTGATTGAGCAACGCGGGCAGCGTGCGGCCTAGACCTGCAGCTCGCGAACCGGACGGACTTCCACGCAGCCGACGCGCGCCGCCGGAATATGCCCGGCCAGTTGAATGGCTTCGTTAAGGTCGCGGGCTTCCACCAGATAGAAACCAGCCAGCTGTTCCTTGGTCTCGGCAAACGGGCCGTCGATGATCGACAGCTTGCCGCCGCGCATGCGCACCGTGGTGGCGGTCTGCACCGACTCCAGCGCTTCGGCAGCGAGCATGCGGCCGCTTTCTGCTACCGACTCGGCGTAGGCAAAACACTCCTCGTCACGCGGACTGTCCGGCGAGTTATGCAGCTCATGCTCGTTGCTGTAGACCAGGCACAGGTATTTCATGGCGTTCTCCGGTGGTGTGGCGCGGTTACTGACTAATCGAATGGCGCGGCGCTGAATCGACAGCGCTGCGCAAAATATTTTCAGTCCCGACCAACGGTAGCCAAGCTGCGCTTATCCGCCAGGTGGATGGTGGCTTAGCCGGCCGGCAACTCGTCCAGGCGCATCTGCAGAAACTGCCGATCCGCGCCCTGCTGGGCCAGCTCTAGCGCCCGCTGATAAGCATCGCGCGCAGGTTCAACGCGGCCCAGGCGGCGATTGAGGTCGGCGCTGGCGGCATGAGCCAGGTGATAATCGGCCAGTTCGCCGCTGGCCAGCAGCGCGTCGATCAGCGCCAGGCCGGCCTCCGGGCCTTGCTGCATGGCCACCGCCACGGCGCGATTAAGCTCAATCACCGGCGATGGATTCAGGCGTAGCAAAGCGTCATAAAGCCCGACGATCTGCGCCCAGTCGGTCTGCTCGGCGTGGGCGGCTTCGGCATGCACGGCGGCAATCGCGGCTTGCAGGGTGTAAGGGCCGAAACGTCGCGAATGCAGAGCCTGCAGCACAAGCGTGTCGCCTTCGGCGATCAGCGCGCGGTCCCACTGGCTGCGGTCCTGCTGCTCCAGCAGCACCACTTCGCCGCTGGCCGAGCTGCGCGCGCTACGCCGCGATTCATGCAGCAGCATCAACGCCAGCAGGCCCTGCACTTCCGACTCGGGCAGCAGTTCCAGCAGCAGACGCGCCAGGCGAATGGCCTCATCGGACAGGTGCGCACGGGTCAGCGAATCGCCAGAGCTGGCGAAATAGCCTTCGTTGAACACCAGGTAGATCACCCGTAGCACGGCGTCCAAACGCTCCGGCAGTTCGCTGCGTCCAGGTACTTCATAAGGGATACGTGCATCACGAATCTTCGCCTTGGCGCGGACGATACGCTGCGCCAGGGTGGCGGGTGTGGTGAGAAAGGCACGGGCGATTTCTTCGGTGCCCAGATCACAGACTTCGCGCAGGGTCAGGGCCACCTGGGCATCGCTGGCCAGGGCCGGGTGGCAGCAGGTGAAGATCAGGCGCAGGCGATCGTCTTCGAGCAGTTCGCCCTCGTCCACCGGTGCGTCATCAGCCAACTCGACGTGGTCATCCAGCGGCTGGAAACGCCGCTGCCGGCGCAGGTTGTCGATGGCTTTGAAGCGCCCCGCCGACACCAGCCAGGCCCGTGGGTTAGCCGGCACACCGCTCTGCGGCCACTGCTCCATGGCCGCGCGAAAGGCTTCGTGCAGCGCCTCCTCGGCCAAGTCGAAATCGCCCAGCAGACGGATCAAGGTGGCCAGCACACGGCGCGATTCATCGCGGTAGAGCTGCGCCAGCTGGGCCTGCACCTCCGTTGGCTGATCCTTGCCCACTCTTCCTCCCACGACAGGCTGAACCGTAGCCCGGATGCAATCCGGGGATGGCTGGTAGCATGGCCCCGGATTGCATCCGGGCTACCAAACGACCAGACCGCTCCCACACTAGCGCATCAAGCGCGCTTCAGCTCTTCAACCGATAACCGGTTTTGAAGATAAAGCCCACCGCCAGAATGCACAGCAGCAGAAAGCCGAGAATCATCGCCAGGCTCAGGCCGACGTTGACATCGGAGACGCCGTAGAAGCTCCAGCGGAACGCGCTGATCAGGTACACCACCGGGTTGAACAGCGTCACCGTCTGCCAGGCCGGCGGCAGCATGCTGATCGAGTAGAACGCCCCGCCGAGAAAGGTCAGCGGGGTGACGATCAGCGCCGGCACCACCTGCAGCTTCTCCCAGCCATCAGCCCATACGCCGATGATGAAGCCGAACAGGCTGAAGGTCAGCGCTGTGAGCACCAGAAACGCCAACATCCACAGCGGATGGAGAATCTCGAAATCGACGAACAGCCGCGCGGTAATCAGGATCACCAAGCCGAGAATGATCGACTTGGTGGCCGCCGCGCCAACATAGCCAATCAGGATTTCCAGGTAGGACACCGGCGCCGACAGCAACTCATAGATGCTCCCCGAATACTTGGGCATGTAGATGCCGAACGAGGCGTTGGAAATACTCTCGGTGAGCAGCGCCAGCATGATCAACCCCGGCACGATAAACGCGCCGTAACTGACGCCCTGCACCTGAGTCATGCTCGAACCGATGGCCGAACCGAACACCACAAAATACAGCGATGTACTGATTACCGGGGTGGCGATGCTCTGCAGCAGGGTGCGCCAGGTGCGCGCCAGTTCGAACAGATAGATGGCACGGATTGCGTAGAAATTCATGACCGTGGCTCCGTTTCAGGTCGTTGAGAAGCGTCGCGAGCGAAGACTAGGCAAGGCGAAACCAGGCGAGGCCGCGGAGTGTACGAGTTGTACATGAGCAGGCCGAGCCTGGTTTCAACGCGGCATAGTCGAGTGCAGTAGCTGCTCATCGGCCTGAGACCAAAGACACAAAGATCTCTTCCAATGAACTCTGGCTGGACTGCAAATCCTTGAAGTCGATGCCGTGCTGAGCCAGGTCCTTGAGCAGCTCGGCGATGCCGGTGTGCTCGCTCTGGGTGTCGAAGGTAAACACCAGGGCGTGGCCCTCGTCGATCAGCTCCAGCGGGTAGCGCGCAAGCTCCGCGGGGATGCTCGCTAACGGCTGTTGCAGCTGCAGGGTCAGCTGCTTCTTGCCGAGCTTGTGCATCAGTGCCTGCTTGTCTTCCACCAGAATGATCCGGCCCTTGCTGATCACCCCAATGCGGTCGGCCATCTCCTCGGCCTCTTCGATGTAGTGGGTGGTGAGGATGATGGTCACGCCACGCTCACGCAGGCGGCGCACCATATTCCACATGTCGCGGCGCAGCTCGACGTCAACGCCTGCCGTGGGCTCGTCGAGAAACAGAATCTGCGGCTCGTGGCTCAGCGCCTTGGCGATCATCACCCGGCGCTTCATGCCGCCGGACAGTTCGAAAATCTTCGCGTCGCGTTTTTCCCACAGCGACAGGTCTTTCAGCAGTTGCTCCAGATAGGCCGGATCGGGCTTCTTGCCGAACAGCCCACGGCTGAACTTCACCGTCGCCCAGACGGTTTCGAACACATCGCTGACCAACTCCTGTGGCACCAAACCGATCTGCGAACGCGAGGCGCGATAGTCCTTGATGATGTCCTTGCCGCCCACCAGTACCCGCCCGCCGCCTGGGTTGACGATGCCGCAGATAATGCTGATCAGGGTGGTCTTGCCCGCACCATTAGGGCCGAGCAAGGCAAAGATTTCGCCGGGGCGAATATCCAGATTGATGTCCTGCAGGGCCGGATGGCCGCTGGCGTAGGTCTTGCTCAGCTGTTGAATCGAGATCACCGCTTGCACAGAACCTCCTGCTCTGGGGAAAAGCGCAATTGTAGGGAAGTTGCCCGCGCTTGCGGAAATGCTGATGCAGTAACCTGGGCTGATTTTCCAGACCAACGTTGAGCTACAACGGATGCGGCTGCTAGGCTGACCCAAGTTTTATGCAGACAAGGAAATAGACCATGGCTCTTCGTCACGCCCTCGCCAGCCTTAGTATCCTCGCCCTGCTGGCCGGGTGCAGCTCGTCACAACCGGCGCAACCCGTCGCTGAAATCACCGGTGATTGCAACGTCGAAAACCTGCAAGGCGTGCTCGGTCAGAACGCCAGCGCCGAGCTGATCGAGCAGGTGCAACAGCGGGCCAACGCCAAAACCCTGCGCGTGCTCGCCCCCGGCGACGCCGCCACCATGGATTACAACCCGCAGCGCCTGAATATCGATATCGATGAAAGCGAAGTGATCATCCGCCTGACCTGCGGTTGAATGCCCTTCGGTTAACTAAGCCCCGCAGACCGGGCATACTGGCGCACCTGTAAATCAGTCGGCCGCCTGTTCCATGCGTATTCACGTCACCTTTATCGACCGCGTTGGCATCACCCAGGAAGTGCTGGCCCTGCTCGGTGGCCGCAATCTCAATCTGGATGCGGTCGAGATGGTGCCACCCAACGTCTATATCGACGCGCCGACCTTGAGTCCCGCTGTGCTCGATGAGCTGCGCGAGGCGCTGTTCAAGGTGCACGGTGTGCAGGCGGTGACCATCGTCGACATCCTCCCGGGCCAGCGCCGCCATCTGCAGCTCGATGCTCTGCTCGCCGCCATGACCGATCCGGTGCTGGCGGTCGACAGCCAGGGCCGTGTTCTGCTGGCCAACCCGGCGCTGATCGAACTCTGTGGCCAGCAGCCTGATGGTCTGGGTATTGGTGAACTATTCGCCGACAACGACCTGCACCAGGCGCTGCTCGACCAGGGTTTTCGTCTGCCAATGCGCGAGGTCACCCTCAAGGGCCAAGCCCTGCTGCTCGACGCACAACCGATCACCGAAGGCGTGGACGGTGGCGCGCGGCACCTGGCCGGCGGCCTGCTCAGCCTGTACGCACCGAGCCGCATCGGCGAACGTCTGGCGGCGCTGCACCATGATCACGCCGAGGGCTTCGATTCGCTGCTCGGCGACTCCGCACCGATTCGCAACCTGAAAACCCGCGCCCAGCGCGTCGCCACCCTCGATGCGCCGTTGCTGATCCAGGGTGAAACCGGCACCGGCAAAGAGCTGGTGGCGCGCGCCTGTCACGCCATCAGCACGCGACGCACCGCGCCATTTCTCGCGCTTAACTGTGCGGCATTGCCGGAGAACCTCGCCGAAAGCGAGCTATTCGGCTACGCCCCCGGCGCCTTTACCGGGGCCCAGCGCGGCGGCAAGCCGGGGCTGCTGGAGCTGGCCAACCAGGGCACGGTGTTTCTCGATGAAATCGGCGAAATGTCGCCTTACCTGCAAGCCAAACTGCTGCGTTTTTTAAGCGACGGCACCTTTCGCCGGGTGGGTGGCGAGCGTGAGGTCAAGGTCAATGTGCGCATCCTCAGCGCCACCCACCGTGACCTGGAAAAGATGGTCAACGAGGGCGCATTCCGTGAGGACCTGTTCTACCGCCTCAACGTACTCAACCTAGAAGTGCCGCCGTTGCGCGAGCGCGGCCAGGACATCCTGCTGCTGGCGCGGCACTTTATGCAGCAGGCCTGCGCGCAGATCCAGCGCCTGCCCTGCCGGCTGACGCCGGACACCTACCCGGCGCTGCTGGGCAACCGCTGGCCGGGCAATGTGCGGCAGTTGCAGAACGTGATCTTCCGCGCTGCGGCGATCTGCGAAAGCAATCTGGTGCAGATCGACGACCTGGATATCGCCGGCACCGCAGTGGCCGCGCAACAGGCCGATGGCGAAGTCAGCAGCCTGGAAGCGGCAGTAGACCAGTTCGAAAAAGCCCTGCTGGAAAAACTCTACCCCAGCCACCCCTCGACCCGGCAACTGGCGACCCGCCTGCACACCTCGCACAGCGCCATCGCCATGCGCCTGCGCAAATACGGGATTCCGGGCAAGGGTTAAACGCGCGGTTCAGAATCTACCGTGCCGCCCCGTGCCATCCTTGAAGCGCTGCGCGCCGGCCTGGGTTTCACCGCTGGCGATCACCGCCATGCCACCAGCAAACTCGTTGGCCATGGCCTGGGCAAACGGCAGGCTCCACTGCGCATAAGCACTGGCGCGGTCGGCGAGCATGCAGCGTTGCGGGAAGCCGGCAATCTCCAGCGCCAACTGCTGAGCCGCGGCTAACGCACTGCCGGCTGCGACCACACGGTTGACCAGGCCCATGCTTAGCGCTTCCTCGGCCAATACCGGGCGACCGGTGAGGATCAGATCCAGTGCGCGGCCCTGGCCGATAATCCGTGGCAAACGCACGGTGCCGCCGTCGATCAGCGGCACGCCAAAGCGTCGGCAGAACACCCCGAGCACCGCGTTATCGGCCATCACCCGCAGATCGGCGAGCAGCGCCAGCTCCAGGCCGCCTGCCACTGCATGACCTTCGATGGCGGCAATCAGCGGTTTGCTCAGCTGCATGCGGCTCGGGCCCATCGGCCCGTCACCCTCGGTTTCCAGGCGATTGGCACGCTCAGCGCCTGCGGCCACCGCACCTAGATCAGCGCCAGCGCAGAAGGTCCCGCCCGCGCCAGTCAACACCGCCACCCGCGCCTGCTCGTCCGCTTCAAATGCACGCAAGGCGGCAGCCAGCGCCTCAGCAGTCGTCCGATCAACCGCGTTGCGCACCTCGGCGCGGTTGATGCTCAGGGTGGTGACGGGGCCGTTCTTTTCGATGATCACGCTCATGGAAACTCCTACAGATATAACAGCCAAGCCACCGATCGTAGCCCGGATAAGCCGTGGCACACGGCGCAATCCGGGAAACCAAACCCGGATTGCGCTGGCGCTTATTCGGGCTACGGCGTCATCTTGATACCCAGGCTCATTGCCGCGATGGTGATTTCGCGGGCATGGCCAGCTCCTACAGTCAAAAAGCCGAAGGCCGGCATTTAGCCGGCCTTCACCTTAAAGCCCTGGGCGGTGGAAATCAGCCTGCTGACCGATCTCCCCGCCAGAGTGGCGCAATCAGAGGGCGAACTTCTGCAGGTTGGCCATCATCTCTTTCATCGCTTCGATATTGTCCTTCGGATGGGCAGCGCCTTCGAAGTCGCAGATCTGCGCGAAGTTGGCCGCCACGTCTTCCGGGCTATAGCCTTCGCGAGGGTCGAAACCGGCACCCAGGCTGCGCTCCCAGCGCACTTTGCCCATCCAGCCGCCGCCGACTTCGAACAGGCCGGAGGTTTCTTCGCAGGCGCTGCTCGCCAAATACACCACAAGTGGGCTGACCAGCTCAGGCTTGAGCTGCTCGAACACCTGCGGCGGGATCAAGCCTTCGGTCATGCGCGTGCCGCCGGTAGGGGCAATGGCGTTGACCAGGATGTTGTTCTTGCGCCCTTCGATGGCCAGGGTGCGGGTCAGGCCGTACAGGCCGAGCTTGGCCATACCGTAGTTGGACTGGCCGAAATTACCGTAGATGCCCGAGGTGGACGCGGTGAAGATCACCCGGCCATAGCCCTGTTCGCGCATATGCGGCCAGGCGGCGCGGGTGACCTTGTAGGCGCCCTCGACGTGGACTTTGTAAACCAGGTCCCAGTCGGCGTCTTCCATCTTGTGGAAGGTCTTGTCGCGCAGGATGCCGGCGTTATTCACCACCACATCGATGCGGCCGAAGGTATCCAGGGCGCACTGCACAATCTTCTCGCCGTCGGTCACCGAATCATGGTTGGCCACTGCGGTACCGCCCGCGGCGCGGATTTCCTCAACCACCTTATCCGCCGCCGAGGCATTGGCGCCTTCACCGTGGGTGCTGCCGCCCAGATCGTTGACCACCACCTTGGCGCCGTGCTTGGCGAACAGCAGCGCATGGGCGCGGCCCAGGCCGCCGCCAGCCCCGGTGACGATTACAACCTGATCTTGAAAACGGATGGCGTCGCTCATGCAGCATTCCTCGGCAGATTAACAATGCGCCGAGTGTCCAGCAGGCGCGCGCCGGTCACAATAGATACAAGTTGCGCTGAATGGTGCGCAATAAAGCAGCGGGATAGTTAGGCCGGGCGGATCAGGCTCAAGTGGTTATACAGATGCAACACATGGGCCTGGGCGTAATCGGCATGGCTTAACGCGCCATAGGCAAAATGCGGCTGCAACTCGCCCTGATACGCGGCGAAGTCGGCAAACGCCTGCTGCAAACGCTGCAGCGCCTGAGCCTGGGTCGCGGGTGTATTCAGCGCAGCCGCGCCGGGAATGGCTTCATCCAGCGGATGGCGCATGGCCCCACGCGCGGCAAAGACGCTGAACGCCAACGGGCCAACACTGCTGCGAAACCAACCTGGCTTGAGTTCGGGGTAACCGCTGATGGAATACTCGATGCTCTGCGCGCAGTGGTTAAACACTTCGGCCGGACTCCAGCCCTTGAGGCTGCGCAGCGGCTGATCGACCAAACTGGCCAATAGCTGCTGGGCCGCGTCCAGGCTGACGGCGGCTGGCGCATCGCCGCTGGGCAATGCCCAGAACCCGGCCCCCAGCGCCGCCACACCACCGACGGCGGCACCTTTCAGGACAGTACGTCGCTGCATATTGCGGCCTCCAGCCGATTACGGAATTGCAAATAATGAGCGAGCACCTGATCCGGCGCCTCGGTCTGCGGATAGTGACCGATGCCTTCCAGCAGCACGGTGTCCGGCTGGGGGATCAGCTCACGATAACGCGCCACCATATGCGCCCCGGAGATTGGGTCGACAGCGCCATCGATCACCCGCATCGGCACGGCAGTGCTCTGCATCGCCGCAACCCAGCGATCACGGTTGACGCGACGGTCGAGGATATAGCAGATCAACCGATGCATCACCGCTGGGCCGTTATTGGCGGCGATCAGACTCCAGAAGTCATCCAGCTCGCGGGCGCTTGGCTGGGTGTGCGGGCCGAACACTTTGGCAAAGCTGGCAGCCAGCTTCTTGCGGCCAAATAGCCGACCGATCAGCGGGCCGATGGGGCTGAGCAGCAGCTTCTGCACCAGCACCGGGTGATGGGTTTCCGGAAACAGCCCGCCGTTGAGAAACACACAGCTGGCCAGCGCGATGCGCCCGTCCTGATGGCGAGCGAGCAGCTCCTGCGCCACGCTGTCGCCGTAGTCATGGGCCAATACATGCAGCGGCCTCGACTCACCCAGATGCGCCAGCAGCGCCTGTTGCAGATCGGCCTGTTCCAGCAGGCTGTAGGCATGCCCGCGCGGTTTGGCCGAGTCGCCAAAGCCGAGCATATCGCAGGCAATTACCTGATAGCGCTCAGCCAACGCGGCCCACAGGTAGTGCCAGTCCCAACTGGCGGTGGGAAAGCCGTGAATCAGCAACAGCGGCTCGCCCTGCCCGGCCGTCCAGTAGCGGATGCCATGGCCGTTAAAGCTGAAGTCCTGGCCCGCGCGGCGCCAATCCGCCAGGGCAATCCCTGGCAACGCCGTCATGCTGCGTAACCCGGCATCTGTTGATCCAGCTTGCGCAGCAGCGCCGGCCACGGCAGTGCGCCGCCCATACCCTGCGGGCTTTTCATCACCCCGGCGATCATCGCCCGGGCGCCATCGAGCACCTGTTGCGGGATATGGATCAACTCTGCCCCGCCGCTCTGCGCCATGAGCTGGATCTCGCAGGCACGCTGCAGGGTGAACATGCCGAGGAAGGCATCGGCGATGCTGCCGAAGGCGGTAAGCAGGCCATGGTTGGGCAGAATCATAAAGTTCTTGTCGCCCAGATCCGCCTGCAGGCGCGACTTCTCATCATGGTTCAGCGCCACGCCTTCATAGCCGTGGTAAGCCAGGCTGGCGAGGACGAACAGCGACTGCTGCGACAGTGGTAGCAAACCCTGCTTCTGCGCGGAAACCGCAATCCCCTGCGGGGTGTGGATATGCAGCACGCAACCAACATCGTGGCGCACCTCGTGCACGGCGCTGTGGATGGTGTAGCCGGCGGGGTTGATGTCGAACGGGCTGTCCATCAGCTTTTTACCGCTCAAGTCGATCTTCACCAGGCTGGAGGCGGTGATCTCATGGAACATCAGGCCGTAGGGATTGATCAGGAAATCTTCAGTGCCGGGAATTTTTGCCGAGATATGGGTGAAGATCAGGTCATCCCAGCCATACAGGGCGATCAGCCGGTAACAGGCGGCGAGATCCACCCGGGCCTGCCATTCGGCGGCGGAGACCTGATCCTTGAGGCTGACAACAGGCAGTGCGTGGGCAACGGTCATGATGAATTCCTCGGCTTTTGTTATTGAAGTGCCCAGGAGTCTAGCGAGGGATGCCGCAAAGGTGAGTCGCTCTGGCGGCCAGCGTGGTGGCCTTGCAGGTCAAACCAGCTCGGGATGCAGCTGCGCGAGCATGGGCCAGTCGCGCTGGGCCTCAAGGTCATCACTGAGCAGCTGGAAGCCGGCAAAGTCGAAACCCGGGGTTACCGTGCAGCCGACCAGGGTAAACGCACCGGTGCTGCGCGCCGCTTGCCAGGCATGCGCCGGCACCAAGCGCTGCGGCAGTTGGCCAATAGCCACCGGCCCCAGACGTGCACAGCGCACCGCGTCGGGCTGCTCGGCCAGCAGCAGCTCCAGCGGCGCGCCTTCATAGAAGTGCCAAAGCTCATCGGCATCCACCCGATGCCAGCGGCTGACCGCGCCGGCCGGCAACAGGAAAATGATCGCCGTACCGCACAGGCGGCCACCGTCCAGCTGCGCAGATGACTCATACAAGCGGCGGTAATAACCGCCTTCCGGATGCGCCTGCAGCTGCAGCGTGCTTATCAGTTCCTGCGCGCGCGGATGCATCAGCCTTGCAACGCTACGATAAAGTCGGCCAGCCAGAGCTCGGCGTCGCTTTCCGGGGTCACGCTTTCGCTGCTGTCCAGGCGCAGCATCGGCTGCACTTCACGGATGCCCAGCTCGGCATACAGCTCGCGCACCAGCTCGCCGCCACCACAGAAGGTATCGCCATAACTGGAATCGCCCAGGGCAATCACCCCGCCCGGCAGCCCGCTCCAGGCCGGCAGATGGTCACGAATGGCGAAGTACAGGGGCTGCAGGTTATCCGGCAACTCGCCCATGCCGGTGGTGGAGGTCACCGCCAAAAAGGCCTCGGGGGCAAAGGCCTGAATATCCGCCAGGCTGGCGCGCGGGTTGTGCCAGGCCTCATGGCCAGCGGCGTTGAGCAGGCGCTCGGCGTGGCGGGCAACTTCCTCGGCGGTGCCGTACACCGAACCGGAAAGGATGGTGATCTTCATGCAAAACTCCGAAACAGTCAGAACCAAATCGATAAGCCCGGCATTATGCCGCAAGTAGACAGCCCGCCCGGATGTTTTAGAATGCAGCCGACATAGCCTGGGAAATCGCCTCATGATCAACGCCAAACTGCTGCAACTGGTGATCAACGCCTCCAACGACGGCATCGTGGTGGCCGAACAGGAAGGTGACGACAACATCCTGATCTATGCCAACCCCGCCTTCGAAAAGCTCACCGGCTACGCCAGCGAAGACATCCTCTATCAGGATTGCCGCTTCCTCCAGGCCGGCGACCGCGACCAGCCGGGCCTCGCAGCGATCCGCGAAGCGGTGAAGACGCACCGCCCATGCCGGCAGATCATCCGCAACTACCGCAAAGACGGCACGCCGTTCTGGAACGAGCTGTCGATCACCCCGGTGGTCAATGATGCCGACCAGTTGACCTATTACATCGGTATCCAGAAGAACGTTACCGAGCAGGTCGAGGCGCAGGAGCGGGTCACCCAGCTGGAAGCCGAACTGGCGACACTCAAGGCAGAACTGGCGCGCCTGCAGGCGACGACCGGCAGTAACTAATCCCCAGTGCAGCGGTCACAACAGCTTCTAGGGATTGATGTAGACCGCTTCCATGCAAGAACAGGCACTCCTGACCCAGGCAGAACTGGCCTTTATCCGCCAGCTGCACCAGCCCGCGACCACCGAACAGCGCAGCCAACCGCGCTTGTCGGTGGATATTGGCAAACAGCTCAGCGAGCTGCTGTCGCACTGCGCCGTCAATGAGCAGCTAAGCCTGCATGCGCATATCGCCAACCAGCACCTGACCTTCGACCTGCACCTCAGCCAGGATGAGCAAAGCACGCCCTGCCTGCAGCTCAGCGCCCCGCAGATTTTCGATGAAGGTGAGATCAACCGCGCCTGGCGCTCGCCCCTGCCCGAGCCATTGCCGCTGCACACACCCAGTGCGCAGCCGAGCGACCTATGGATTCATCAGCTGTCGATGAATGGCGCGTTGATCGAGCATCGGGCCCGGCGTAAGGCGCCCAAGCGCTTTCATCTGGTGCTGCCGGTAGACGAGCACACGCCGATTGCGGTGATCGGGGTTTTCGTCCGTGCAACCGAAGACGGCCTGCTGGCCTATCAGCTGCATACCCTGGACCCGCAAAGTGACGAGCAGCTGCGCCAGTTTATCTACCAGCAACACCTGCAGCAGGAACAACGGCTGCATGCTGGGCGCCGTTGAGACCCGAGACATTCCGCGCAAATCCCAGACAAAAAAAGACCCGCAATCAGGCGGGCCTAAAGTGCAGGCGAAACGCCTGCAGCAGGGATAAAAAATCCGATAGCCGAAAATGGGCGGAACTGATGGCTACCGGATTGCGCAGTCGTGTCAGGCAGCAAATTCCTCTTCGTTGAAGGCCATCAGCGTGGCTTTGCCGGCCTTGACCTCAGCCAGCAGGCTGTCGGTCTCGGTCAGGATGCGCGCCATAAAGAAGTCGGCAGATTTGAGCTTGGCGCCGTAGAACAGGGTTTCCGTGCTGCCGGCCGCCAGCTTGGCCTTGGCCACCGCCGCCATGCGCGCCCACATCCAGGCCAGGCTGGTCAGGGCAAACAAACGCAAGTAAGGGGTTGCTGCGGCGCCGGCCTGTTCGGGGTCTTTCATGCCCTCGCTGGCAATCCACAGCGTGGCTTGCTGCAACTGCTTGAGGGCAGCGCCTACCGCAGTGACGTGCTCAGCCTCGGCATTGGCCTTGAGCCAACCTTCGACCATGGCAAAGTAATTGCGCACAGCACGGCCGCCACCCAGGCCCAGTTTGCGCCCGACCAGATCGAGCGCCTGAATGCCATTGGTGCCTTCGTAGATGCGGGTAATCCGCGAATCACGCACCAGTTGCTCGATGCCCCAGTCTTCTGTGAAGCCGGAACCGCCGAGCACCTGCAGGCCTTCATTGGCGCAGTTGAAACCTTCATCGGTGAGGAACGACTTCACCACCGGGGTCAGCAGCTGCACCAGATCATCGGCCTGCTCGCGCACCGCGGGGTCTTCATGGTCATGGGCGACGTCTTCATGCAGGCCGGTGAAATAGGCCAGCGCGCGACAGCCTTCGATCATCACCTTCTGGCGCAGCAACATGCGCCGCACATCCGGGTGCACGATGATCGGATCGGCCGGTTTGTCGGCCGCTTTCGGGCCGGACAGCGAACGACTTTGCAGACGCTCTTTAGCAAAACCGAGGCTGACCTGATAGGCACTTTCAGCAATGCCGAGACCCTGCATGCCGACCATCAGGCGCGCCGAGTTCATCATGGTGAACATGCATTTGAGGCCCTTGTTCGGCTCGCCGATCAACCAGCCCTGGGCGCCTTCGAAATTCATCACGCAGGTGGCCGAGCCCTTGATGCCCATCTTGTGTTCCAGGCCGCCGCAGAACGCCGGGTTACGGCTGCCATCTTCAAGAAACTTGGGCACTAGGAACAGCGAAATGCCTTTCACGCTGTCCGGTGCATCGGGCAGTTTGGCCAGTACCAGGTGCAGGATATTGTCGACCAGATCGTGCTCACCGCCGGTGATCCAGATTTTGGTGCCGCTAATGGCATAGCTGCCGTCAGCCTGCGGTACGGCGCGGGTGCGGATCAAGCCCAGATCGGTGCCGCACTGCGGCTCAGTCAGACACATGGTGCCAGTCCATTCACCGCTGATCAGTTTCGGCAAGTAGCGCTCCTGCAATTCGCGGGCGCCGTGGGCGGTCAGCGCGTTGATCGCGCCATGGGTCAGACCCGGGTACATGCCCAGCGACAGGTTGGCCGAGCAGACCATCTCCTCGACCATCATATTCAGCACATGGGGCAGCCCCTGGCCGCCGAACTCAGGCGAACAGGCCAGTGCGGTCCAGCCGCCTTCGGCGAACTGCTGATAGGCGGCGCGGAAACCGTCCGGCGTTTTCACCAATTTGCTCTGCGGGTCGTAAGTGCAACCCTGCTTGTCGCCGGAACCATTGAGCGGGGCCAGTACGTTTTCCGCCAGCTTGGCGGCTTCTTCCAGAATGGCGCCACCGAGGTCGTTTCCGAACTCGCGCTGACTAGGCAGCGACTGCAGGGTGGCATAAGCGTCGAGCACCTCGTCAAAAACGAAACGCATATCACGAAGGGGTGCGCGGTATTGGGTCATGTTGCTGAGTCCTCAAGCTGTACAAGTGGATACAAGCTATACACAAACAAGCAATGTATAGCTTTTGTACAGCCTAAATATTCAGGTAGCAAGCAATTTTCTGTACAAGCTGTACAACTATTAAGAATCAACGGCAAATCGCAGGCACGCGAAAGCGCAGTTGCCATAACGGCGACTGCGCTTATTCAGGCGTGCTTAATAGAAGAAATCAGGTATCCAGGTGGCCAGCCAGAAACTGCTGCAGGCGGCGCTGCATCAGGCGACCTTCGTTGCCCAGGCAAGCAATCGGCGAACCGCTGAGGCTTTCCTCGGCCAGGTCAGCACCATCGCCGGCCATCACCAGCGGGCAATCCAACGCCAGCGCCAGACGCGAGAGCACCTTGGGCAAGTCATCACTGGGCGGCTGATTGGAGAACAGCACCAGGGCCTGGGGCTGCATTTTTTCACAGATCAGGGTCAGTTCTTCCAGCGGCTGACCCAGCCCCAGCACGCTGACAGCGGTGTCGGCACTGCTTAGCAGCAATCCGGCAACCAGCAGTTCCAGTTCACGGCAATGGCCCGGCAAGGCCGCCAGCAGCACACGTTCCTCAACCTGGGCACGCAGTACCTGCAGGCGCTGCAAGGTACGGGCACGCAGAAATGTATCGAGAAACAGCCACTCGCTGGTCTGGCCGTACTCGTCCTGGCGCAGCAACAGCTCCTGCCACAGCGGCATGAGGATGTCCTGAAACACCACCGGCAGCGGGTAGCTGGAGAAAATCTGGCCGTACAGACGATCCAGGCGCAGTTCGTCGAAGGCACTGATGGCGCGGCGCAGCTGGGCTTGCCACTCGCCCCACTCGCTGGCGCTGACCTCTTCATAAACCGGTGAACTGGCAGATTTGATCGAGCTGCTTTTGGCCAGAATCTTGCCAACCTTGCTCACAGCCACACCGCGCTCGATCCACGCCAGGATGCTGCGCACCGACTCGATATCCACCTGCGAATACAGGCGATGACCACTGTCGGTGCGGGTTGGCTGGATCAGCCCATAGCGCCGCTCCCAGGCCCGCAACGTGACCGGATTGACGCCGGTCAGGCGCGCCACCTCACGGATAGGAAATAACTCTTCCTGCTTGAGGGCACTCGAAACGAGGGACGCAGTACCAACGTGATCGGACATGGGCGCAGGTATCACAGAAAAAATGTTGCACGCATTGTAACTCAGCTATTTCCGGCATACTTTGTACAAGACTTATACAAAGAGTTAGACCATGAACAAGCAACCGAGCTGGCCCCTGACCCTTTATTACGATGGCGACTGCCCACTGTGCGCCCGCGAGATCCAACTGCTGCGTCAGCGTGCCGATGTACAGCGCCTGTGCCTGGTCGATATCGGCCTCAACGACTTTCATCCCGAGTCCGTCGGCCACAGCCGAGAAACCCTGCAGAACCGCCTGCATGCCCGCTTCGCCGACGGGCAATGGGTGACCGGTCTGGATGCCACGCTGTGGAGCTGGCGCGCAGCCGGCCTTGAGCGCTGGACCGCGCCACTGACCTGGCCGGTATTACGGCCGCTGCTGGAGCTGGGTTACCGACTGTTCTGCCGGCTACGCCCACACCTCGACTGGCTGCCTCACCCGGACGCCAGCCGGCGCTGCAGAAACGCCGCCTGCACTGCCAGCAGAAACCCGCGATAAGCCATCAGCGCAGCTTGATCCACAGCCCTGGATCAGGCTCAAGCAAGGCAGGGCGAGCAATAATTTCATCGTGGCTTTCCGGCTGCAGCAACAGCATCTGCCGCACGCCGCAACGACGCAGACGCGCCTTGAGCAATGCCAGCCCAGGCCACAGCGCTCGCCCCGGCGCATACTCCAACGTGCGCACGCCGCCAGCCTTGCCGACCACCTGCACCTTGTAGCCACAACAGCGCAGAGTGAGCACCTCGACATGGCACACCTGCCCACACAGCACCGCGATGCTCAACTGCCAAGGCTTCATAACGGCACATACCTGTACAAGAAAACCAATCTTGTACACGATAAAAACAATTTTATTCAGCCCATCCATAGAAAAAATACCGATACAGCTCAATGAAATAGGCT
>Ga0209504_1000348_pt1 | contig 41557 bp, 35 predicted proteins | sample COGITO_mtgs_1005_FD_184791 | JGI IMG/M metagenome (GOLD analysis project Ga0209504, IMG submission 184791) | Pelagic marine microbial communities from North Sea - COGITO_mtgs_100511 (SPAdes) (version 2) | ecosystem: Environmental > Aquatic > Marine > Epipelagic ...
ACGCCATTGCTGGCGCTCGGGCCGCTTGGTGCTGCAGGCGCACCGGGCCGACGGCCACGGTTCTGCTGCTTGTTCTGGTTCGGGCTTACATAGTCGGCACGGTTGCCGAAATTATCGATTTCATCGTCGCGGAACTCATCCGGCGCGCGGTCCGGAGGGAGTGCGGGCACGGCTGGCGCGGCGGCGCGGCTTGATGATGCGCCACGCGGCTGTTGGCTACGGCCGCCCTGGGGCTTACTGCGGTTGTTGTCGCGACCGCTGTCCTTGCCTTTGTCCTTGCGCCCGCCGCCATGGCGTTCGCCTTCCGGCTTGGCACCGCGCGGTTGACGTGGCTTCTGCGGCTCACGCACTTCCGGGCGCTCGGCCTCGACGGTGCTGGCATCAAAACCGAGCAGATCGCCGTCGCCGATCTTCTGCTTGGTCATGCGCTCGATGCCCTTGAGCAGCTTCTCTTCATCCGGCGCAACCAGGGAGATCGCTTCACCGCTGCGACCGGCACGGCCGGTACGGCCGATGCGATGCACGTAATCTTCTTCGATATTGGGCAGCTCGAAGTTGACCACGTGCGGCAGCTGGTCGATATCCAGACCGCGTGCGGCGATATCGGTGGCCACCAGGATGCGTACATTGCCGGCCTTGAAGTCAGCCAGGGCTTTGGTGCGGGCGTTCTGGCTCTTGTTGCCGTGGATCGCCACAGCCGGCAGGTTGTGCTTGTCGAGGTATTCGGCCAGGCGGTTGGCGCCGTGCTTGGTCCGGGTGAACACCAGTACCTGCTCCCAGGCGCCAGCGGTGATCAGGTGGGCGAGCAGGGCGCGTTTGTGGCTGGCCTGAACGCGGAATACCCGCTGTTCGATACGCTCGACCGTGGTGTTCGGCGGCGTGACTTCGATGCGCTCCGGGTTGTGCAGCAACTTGCCGGCCAGATCGGTGATGTCTTTCGAGAAGGTCGCCGAGAACAGCAGGTTCTGCCGTTTGGCCGGCAGCTTGGCGAGGACCTTCTTCACGTCATGGATAAAGCCCATGTCGAGCATGCGGTCGGCTTCGTCGAGGACGAGGATTTCTACATGCGACAGGTCGATGGCGCGCTGGTTGGCCAGGTCGAGCAGGCGGCCGGGGCATGCCACCAGTACATCGACGCCCTTGGCCAGGGCCTGCACCTGCGGGTTCATGCCAACGCCGCCGAAGATGCAGGCGCTGACGAATTTCAAATCGCGGGCATACAGCTTGAAGCTGTCATGCACCTGGGCGGCCAGTTCGCGGGTCGGGGTCAATACCAGGACGCGCGGTTGTTTCGGGCCGTGACGCTGTTCGCGATCCGGGTGACCGTTGGGGAACAGTCGCTCGAGGATCGGCAGGGCAAAACCGCCTGTCTTACCTGTACCCGTCTGGGCCGCCACCATTAGGTCGCGACCTTGCAACGCGGCGGGGATGGCCCGCTGTTGCACCGGAGTGGGTTGGGTGTAGCCGGCGGATTCGACCGCACGGACTAAAGCCTCGGAGAGACCGAGGGAGGCAAAGGACATGTGTAATCCTGTCTAGTGAGGGCGCAGCCCTATGGGGTGTATTGCCTGGCTTGAATCACGCTTGGGGGGCGTAATCCCGTCCGGTACTACTGGCCTCTGGGGGCTAGCATCCGGGCGCAAGCCTGGCGGGAAGGCCCGAGTATAACAGAGCGGCAGGTCTGTGCGAGCGTCTGCCTGCTCGGTGGTCGCGCGCCGTTGCCAAGCCTGCAACGACGCGGGTTTCACCGATTAGCGGGTCAGTTTGTAGCAGGGTACATAGGCGCTGTTGCCCGGCAGCTTCATCCGATGCTGATCGACGAAGGCCTGCAGCAATTGGTCGAGCTGCTGCATGATGTCGCGGTCGCCGGTGATCTCGTAAGGGCCGTACTGTTCGATCAGGCGGATACCCTTGTCCTTGACGTTGCCCGAGACAATCCCGGAAAACGCCCGGCGCAGGTTGGCCGCCAGTTCATGCACCGGTTGCTCGCGCGTCAGCTTGAGGCTGGCCATATTGGCGTGGGTTGGCTCGAACGGGTGCTGGAAGCTCTCGTCGATCTTCAGCAGCCAGTTGAAGTGGAAGGCGTCGTTGTGTTCACGGCGGAACTGTTTCACCGCCTTGATCCCTTCGGCCATCTCCCGGGCGACCTGTTCGGGGTCGTTGATGATGATGCGGTAGCGCTGCTGCGCCGCTTCACCCAGGGTCGCGCCGATAAATTCATGCAGCTGTTCGAGGTAGGCGGCGGCGCTGCGTGGCCCGCTCATGATCAGCGGGAAGGGGATGTTCTGGTTGTCCGGGTGCATCAGGATGCCGAGGAAATACAGCAGCTCCTCGGCCGTGCCCGCGCCGCCGGGGAAGATGATGATGCCGTGACCGACGCGGACGAAGGCCTCTAGGCGCTTCTCGATATCCGGCAGGATCACCAGCTCGTTAACGATCGGGTTGGGCGCTTCGGCGGCGATGATCCCCGGCTCGGTCAGGCCCAGGTAGCGGCCATGCACGTTGCGCTGTTTGGCGTGGGAAATGGTCGCGCCTTTCATCGGCCCCTTCATCACGCCAGGGCCGCAACCGGTGCAGATGTCCAGGCCGCGCAGGCCCAGTTCGTGGCCGACTTTCTTGGTGTATTTGTATTCTTCGCTGCTGATCGAGTGGCCGCCCCAGCACACCACGATCTTCGGCTCGACGCCGGCGCGCAGGGTGTGGGCGTTGCGCAGCAGGTGGAAAACGTAATCGGTGATGCCTTGGGAGCTGCCGAAATCGACGCGCTTGTTCTCCAGTTCGCTCTGGGTGTAGACGATGTCGCGCAGGGCGCTGAACAGCATCTCGCGGGTGCTGGCGATCATCTCGCCATCGACAAAAGCGTCGGCCGGGGCGTTGAACAGCTCCAGGCGAATGCCGCGATCCTGCTGCAGGATGCGGATTTCGAAGTCCGGGTAGGCTTCCAGAATGGTCTTGGCGTTATCGCTGTGCGAGCCGGTGTTGAGAATCGCCAGGGCGCACTGGCGGAACAGCGCATAGACGCTGCCGGAACCGGTTTCGCGCAGCTGCTGCACTTCACGCTGCGAGAGGGTTTCCAGGCTGCCTTTGGGGGTGACTGAGGCGTTGATGGTTTTTCTGCTGACCATTGTGCAACTCCATGGAGGTCTTGAGCTTCAAGCTATGCAGGGCTGACCTTGTGGTCAAGTCGGCGTCGATGTCGAGTCGCTGCAGGATATGTCTGAGGCAGGGCGCTCTGTTGAAGTCACAGGCGCGGGAAGACGATGTGCCGCTAAATGTCCATGGCACCGGCGGTGCCATGGATGGGGGCGTGCGCCTCAGCGTGGCAGCTTGAGGTTGTTCCAGATCGCCAGGCTCGGTTCGGCCTGGTTCATGCTGTAGAAGTGCAGACCCGGGGCGCCACCTTGTAGCAGGCGCTCGCACATTTCAGTGATCACCTGCTCGCCATACGCCTGGATGCTGTCGGTGTCGTCACCATAGGCTTCCAGTTGTTTGCGCACCCAGCGCGGGATCTCAGCACCACAGGCGTCGGAGAAACGCGCCAGCTTGCTGTAGTTGGTGATCGGCATGATGCCCGGTACCACGGGGATATCTACACCCAGCTTGCGCACACGGTCGACAAAGTAGAAGTAGCAGTCGGCGTTGAAGAAGTACTGGGTGATCGCGCTGTCCGCACCGGCCTTGGCCTTGCGCACGAAGTTGGCGATGTCGTCCTCGAAATTGCGTGCTTGCGGATGCATCTCCGGGTAGGCGGCCACTTCGATGTGGAAGTGATCACCAGTCTCTTCGCGGATAAAGCTGACCAGATCGTTGGCGTAGCGCAGCTCGCCACTGGCCATGCCCATACCGGACGGCAGATCGCCGCGCAGGGCGACGATGCGCTTGATCCCTGCATTCTTGTACAGGGTCAGCAGCTCGCGCAGCTCGGCCTTGCTGTCACCGACGCAGGACAGGTGCGGCGCAGCCGGCACCTTGATCTCGCCATCAAGCTGCAAAACGGTATTGAGCGTACGGTCGCGGGTGGAGCCACCGGCACCGTAGGTGCAGGAGAAAAAATCGGGTTTGTAGGTGGCCAGTTGGCGAGCCACGTTCATCAGTTTTTCGTGCCCGGCTTCGGTCTTGGTGGGGAAGAACTCGAAGCTGTAACGGCGTTCTTGGCTCATAGGGTTTCTAGCCTTGCAGACGTAGGGTGGATGGCGTTTTTCCATCCACCTTGCGGGAAGTCGGCGGTGGATAAGCCAGGGGCTTATCCACCCTACGCATTAGTAGCGGTAAGCGTGCGGCTTGAACGGGCCTTCGACGGTTACGCCGATGTAGTCGGCCTGGGTCTTGGTCAGCTGGGTGACCACGCCGCCGAAGCCTTTGACCATTTCCAGGGCCACTTCTTCGTCGAGTTTCTTCGGCAGCACTTCCACGGTCAGGCGCTCGGCTTTCTGGGCTGGCGACAGGTCGGCGTACTTCTGGCCGAACAGGAAGATCTGCGCCAACACCTGGTTGGCGAACGAGCCATCCATGATCCGGCTTGGGTGGCCGGTGGCGTTACCCAGGTTAACCAGGCGGCCTTCGGCCAGCAGGATCAGGTAGTCATCGTTGTGCGGATCGAAGCTGCCGGCACCGGTGCGGTGGATCTTGTGCACCTGCGGCTTCACTTCTTCCCACGCCCAGTTCTTGCGCATGAAAGCGGTGTCGATTTCATTGTCGAAGTGACCGATGTTGCACACCACGGCGCGCTTTTTCAGGGCCTTGAGCATGTTGGCGTCGCAGACGTTGACGTTACCGGTGGTGGTGACGATCAGGTCGATCTTGCCCAGCAGCTGTGCGTCGATGCTGGCGGCGGTGCCGTCGTTGATGCCGTCCTTGAACGGCGAAACCACTTCGTAGCCGTCCATGCAGGCCTGCATGGCGCAGATCGGGTCAACTTCGGTGACCTTAACGATCATGCCTTCCTGACGCAGCGATTGTGCCGAGCCCTTGCCCACGTCGCCGTAGCCGATCACCAGCGCTTGCTTGCCGGACAGCAGGTGGTCGGTGCCGCGCTTGATGGCGTCGCTTAGGCTGTGACGGCAGCCGTACTTGTTGTCGTTCTTGCTCTTGGTCACCGAGTCGTTGACGTTGATTGCCGGGATTTTCAGCTCGCCCTTGGCCAGCATGTCCAGCAGGCGGTGTACGCCGGTGGTGGTCTCTTCGGTGACGCCGTGGATGCGCTCAAGCATCTGCGGGTATTTCTTGTGCAGGATCTCGGTCAGGTCGCCGCCGTCGTCGAGGATCATGTTGGCATCCCACGGCTGGCCATCCTTGAGGATGGTCTGCTCAATGCACCACTCGTACTCTTCTTCGGTCTCGCCCTTCCAGGCGAATACTGGGATACCGGCGGCAGCGATAGCGGCAGCGGCCTGGTCCTGAGTCGAGAAGATGTTGCACGACGACCAGCGTACTTCAGCGCCCAGTGCAGTCAGGGTTTCGATCAGCACGGCGGTCTGGATGGTCATGTGGATGCAGCCGATGATCTTCGCGCCTTTCAGCGGCTGCTCACCGGCGTATTTGCGGCGCAGGCCCATCAGGGCTGGCATTTCGGATTCGGCGATGATGGTTTCGCGACGGCCCCAGGCAGCCAGGGAAATGTCGGCGACTTTGAAATCGTTAAAAGCGGCGCTCATAAAAAGCTCTCCATTCGTTGTCTGCGAATGGGCGCCGTTGATGCGTATGGTTAACGCCCCATCCGAGCCTGACAGGCGGAAGTTTGATTTGAGTCCGCCTGATTGCATTGCTGGAATGCGAGGCTTGGGGATTCAAAACACACTTACCGCATGCTGCAGCGCCCCTCGGACGGGTGGCGGGAGCAACCGGAGCTGTGCCGGTTGCGTGAAGCTGGCGAAGTATAGCCAGCCTGGCGCATAAGCCCAAGGCTTTCTGTCGGGCGAATTGGCTGTTGCGCCGTGCCTTCTGGCCAGTTCAGCCATGGCCTTGGTGGTGCACCTGAGGCAGGCTGCAAGCCTCACTGTTTTAGCCTCTGGAGCCTGTATGACCCTCGCCTACTGGTGCGTGCTGATCACCATTATTCTGCCCTACCTGAGTACCGCCACTGCCAAGTTCCTTGGCCCGGGCTACGGGCCGCGTGCCAATCAGGACCCGCGCGCGTTTCTCTCTGGCCTGGAGGGCTGGCGCAAACGTGCCAACAACGCCCAGCTCAACGGCTTTGAGGTGACGCCGGCATTCGCCGCAGCGGTGATCATCGCTCACCAGGCTGGCGGCGCTGAGCAGGGGTTGCTGGATCAACTGGCGATTGCCTTTGTGCTCAGCCGGGTGCTGTATTTCCTCTGCTACCTGGCCAACTGGGGGCCGATCCGTTCGCTGGTGTGGTTCGCCGGGATGGCGCTGATCGTCAGCCTGTTTGTGGTCTCTGCTTAACCTCTGCGCTTCAGCGCCCGCGCAGCTTCTGACATCTGCGGCAAAACACCACGCTTGGCCGGTGACGGACGGGTGGCGATACTGTCGCCCGTTATCCACCCGGCTGTTGGCATTGAAGGTGTTATGAAGCTTAAAACCTTGTCCCTGGTTGTACTGGCGCTGGCCGTAAGTGGCTGCGGCGGTGTTGACCCCAATTCGCCGCAAGGCCAGCGCCAGAGCATTTTCAAGCAGATGCTCAAGGTCAGCGAAGACCTCGGCGGCATGTTGCGCGGGCGGTTGGCGTTCAAGGAGCAGGCATTTGTTGAGGGCGCCGCCAAGCTCGATCAGCTGACCCGCACGCCCTGGCAGCACTTCCCGCAGGTGCGCGACGACGGTGATGAAAGCCGTGCCAAGGATGATGTCTGGCAGCGCCAGGCGCGTTTTCAGGAACTGGCCCAGGCCATGGAGGCCAGCACCGCGGCGTTGGTGGCCGCCACGGCCGCACAGCCGTTAAAGCCTGAGGCGCTAACCGCGCCGATGCAGCGTGTCGAAGACAGCTGCAAGGCTTGTCATGAAGAGTTTCGCGCCTTCTGATGCTTGCTCAGAACCCCGCTATCTGCGCCGCACGCAGTTGCGCGCGCAGGGCCTGCACTTCCGGGTGTTGAAAGAAGGCTTGCAACTGCGCTGCGCGCTGCGGGCCGATGCCAGGTTGGCGTTGCCAGTCGGCTACGCTGCGTTGCGCCAGGCTGTCCCAGTCGGCGTCCAGCGCCAGATTGCCATTGCCCGGTAGGCCGAGGGCGCGTAGCCAGTCCTGCATGGGGCGTTCGCGGGCCAGATCGAAACTCTGTTGCAGGGCGCTGGCGCTGCGTGGGCCCAGGCCTGGAATACTTTTGAGTTGTTCCGCTGAGAGGTGCAACCAGTCGAGCAGGCTGTCGAGTTGTTGCGCGTGCAGCAATTTGTCCCAGGTGCCCGGGCCTACGCCCGGTAAGGCGAGGCCCTGTTTACTGCTGAGCCAGGCCAGGCGTGCGCGGAACTGGCTGGCGCAGGCCGGGGTGGCGCGCCAGCAGCTCAGTGGGTGATAGGCCGCAGGGTCAGGCACTTGCAGTGCGGCGCGTTGCTGGGTGCGCCAGAGCACGCTATCCAGCGCGGGGATGGTCAGCCCCGACAGGCGGATCACCACTTGATCACCGGGGCGGATGTCCAGCGCGTGCCAGCGTTGCAGCGAGCCGGCGCTGACATATTCGATGCGTCGATCATCCAGCTTGACCGGTTGTACGCGCAGCACCGGGGTGATGCGCCCGCTGCGGCCGATGCGAAAGTCCACCGCCTGCACTACGGCCAAAGCCTGGCTGACCGGATATTTCCAGGCCGCCGCCCAGTGCGGCGGTTCGGCTTGCCAGCGCGCGGCCGCCGGGCGTTGCCCCTGGCGCAGCACCACGCCATCGGTGGCGAAGGGCAGGGCGCTGTTGTACCAACGCTCGCGCCAGTGGGCGGCCTGTTCCAAGTTGCGGATCGGTTGGCTGAGCTGCTGGCTGTCGGCAAAACCCAGCTCCGCCAGCTGTTGCAAGCGCTGCGGCATCAAGGCCGGGCCGTCGGGCCAATCCCATACAAACAAGCCGATGGTGGCGGCTTCCTCGGCGGTTAGCGTCTGCCTGCTCATCAGCCCGGCGACCTTGCTACGCGCACCGAGGCCGCCAGCCTTGTGCTGGATATGCCCCGGCAGACGCCAGTACAGTTCGCCCTGCAGCACCAGGTTGAGCGGCTTGGGCAGCTGTACGGGAATGGCCGGCAGGTGGCGGGCGTGGATACTCCAGTCTTGTCCCGTGCGGCCATCGCCACGGCTGATCAGCTGCTGCAGCTGGCCATCGCGATAGACCAGGCTGACGGCAACGCCATCGACCTTGGGTTGAACCCACACATCCTCGCGGCTGGCGATCCAGGCACCTGCCGCGTGACTATCGGCCAGTTTGCGCAGGCCGGTATGCGCGGTAGGGTGTTGATGGCGGCCGTTGCTGGTGCTGAGCGGGTCTGTCGTGGCAACTTTGATTTCAGGGAAGCACGCAAGCCAGCGCTGCAGGTTGGCGCTGGCTTGGTCATAGAGCTCGTCGGCTACCAGTGATTGGCCCTGGCGATGGTAGGCGTCGTCCCAGGCCTCCAGTTGCTGGCTCAGGGCGGCGATTTCCAGCTCGGCGCGTTGCTCTGGCCAGTCCGGGCAGGGTGCGGCCCAGGTGTCGAAGGTTAAGGCGGTGAATAACAGCGCGAGGGCGGCTTTCATGCTGAGCATCCTTGCTCGGGAGCGGTTTACCCAGCGTAGCAGCTATGCTTGTCGGGTCCGCTTTAGCGCGTGTTTGGGGGTGGTTGTCGTTATGCCAATGGGTTTGCAGCGGTTTAGTCGGGTGTGTGTGTGCCTGTGTGCTATGGGCTTTGCGCCTTTTGGTGTGGTGCGTGCGGCTGATGATGTGGCGCCGCAGTGGCGTTTTGTGCACAACGCGCCGGAAACGGCGGGTGATCAGCGCTATGACTATCACTGGCGCGTATTGCGTGCGGCGCTGGAGGTGACGCGCAGCAAGTACGGCGATTATCGGCTTGAACCTGGCCAGCCGATGAGCGAGAAGCTGCAGGTGGTCGAGATGCAACGCCCGCAGATTGGCCTCAATACCCTGGTGCTGGATGCCACGCAGACCCTGGAAGAGGCGCTGCTGCCGGTAAAAATTCCGGTCGACAAGGGCTTGCTCGGTTACCGGGTGTTCCTGATTCAGGCCGAGGATCAGCCGCGCTTTGCCGGTGTGCAGTCGTTGGAGCAGTTACGCCAGCTGCGCTTTGGTCAGCAGCGTGAGTGGTCTGATGTCGCGGTGTACCGGGCTGCTGGTTTACCGGTGGTCACCGGCAGCAGTTATGAGGGCCTGTTCCATATGCTGATGCTGCGGCGTTTCGATGCCTTCGGCCGAGGCGTCAGTGAGGTGAGTGGCGAGCTGGCGCATTGGCGCACGCAATACCCGCAGATGGCCATCGAGCGCGAGTTGCTGCTGTATTACCCGTTGCCGGTGTACTTCTGGTTTGCCCGTACCGACGAGGGGCGGCTGCGCGCGCAGCGTGTCGAGGAGGGCATGCTGGCGCTGATTGCCGATGGCACCCTGGATCGGCTGTTTACCGAAGAATATGCCGCCACCATCGAGCAGCTCGGCCTGGATCGTCGGCGCACATTGAGGATTGCCAACCCCCATCTTTCCTCGAACCATCCGTTCGACAAGCCTGCCTATTGGTTTACGCCGATGCCCTAGTGCGGCGGGTCGCCCGTTGAGGCAATAAAAAACCCGCCTTAGCGGGTTTTCTATTCAGCCGATTTGGGCTTACAGGCCGGCGGCGGCGCGCAGGTCGGCGACCTTGTCGGTCTTTTCCCAGGTGAAGGTGCTGAAGCTGTCGTCGCCGACAGTTTTCTGCTTCGGCGTGCGGCCGAAGTGGCCGTAGGCCGCGGTTTCCTGGTACATCGGGTGCAGCAGATCGAGCATCTTGGTGATGGCGTAGGGGCGCAGGTCGAACACCTCGCGCACCAGCTTGATGATCAAATCGTCCGCCACCTTGTTGGTGCCGAAGGTGTTGATCGAGATCGAGGTCGGCTGGGCCACGCCGATGGCGTAGGACACCTGAATTTCGCAGCGCTCAGCGAGGCCGGCGGCCACGATGTTCTTCGCCACGTAACGACCGGCGTAGGCTGCCGAACGGTCAACCTTGGATGGGTCCTTGCCAGAGAACGCGCCGCCACCATGACGGGCCATGCCGCCGTAGCTGTCGACGATGATCTTGCGCCCGGTCAGGCCGCAGTCGCCCACTGGGCCGCCGATCACGAAGTTACCGGTTGGGTTGATATGGAACTGGGTGCCTTTGTGCAGCAACTCGGCTGGCAGGGCGTGCTTGATGATCAGCTCCATCACACCTTCACGCAGATCGCTCAGCGACACTTCCGGGTTGTGCTGAGTGGACAGCACCACCGCGTCGATGCCGACTACCTTGCCGTTTTCGTATTGGCAGGTGACCTGGGATTTCGCATCCGGGCGCAGCCACGGCAGCAGGCCGGACTTGCGCGCTTCAGCCTGGCGCTCGACCAGGCGGTGGCTGAAGCAGATCGGTGCGGGCATCAGCACGTCGGTTTCGTTGCTGGCGTAGCCGAACATCAGGCCCTGGTCGCCGGCGCCCTGGTCTTCCGGCTTGGCGCGGTCAACGCCCTGGTTGATGTCCGGGGACTGCTTGCCAATGATATTCAGCACGCCGCAAGTGGCGCCGTCGAAGCCGACGTCAGAGTTGGTGTAGCCGATGTCACAGATCACGTCGCGGACGATCTGTTCCAGGTCGACCCAGGCGCTGGTGGTGACTTCACCGGCAACGATGGCCACGCCGGTCTTGACTAGGGTTTCCACGGCCACGCGGGCGTGTTTGTCCTGGGCGATGATGGCGTCCAGCACCGCGTCGGAAATCTGGTCAGCGATTTTGTCGGGATGGCCTTCGGAGACGGACTCGGAGGTAAAGAGGGAGTATTCGCTCATCGTGCGGGTTCCTGTTGGTTACCGGTAATTGCAGCCCGTGGGCCATGAGTGAGTGGCGGTTTGGCAAAGTGCCGCACCTGAATCTGGAAGCCGTTGCGCAGGCCCACATACAGGCTTTCGCAGGTGTTGAGGCCGGCGGCTACAGCCCAGCGCGCCAGGTCGTCCTGTTCGAAGCCCAGCCAGAAGTCGCCGCAGGCCTCGCGGGCCCAGCTCTGGTTGTGGCTGCACAGTTCGGTGATCAGCAGGCTGCCGCCGGGTTTCACGCGCTGCGCCAGCTGCTTGAGCGCGTCGGCCGGGGCTGCGAAGTGGTGTAGCACCATGTTCAGCACCAGGCAGTCGGCGGCTGGGTAGTCGTCCTGCAGGGCGTCGGCCAGTTGCAGCTGAACATTGTCCAGGCCTTCCACGGTGCAACGTTGACGGGCCAGTTCAAGCATCGCCGCGCTGTTGTCGAGAGCCAGCACCTGCTGGAAACGCCGCGCCAATTCCGGGAGAAAGCCGCCGTCGCCAGGGCCGATTTCCACGGCGTTGGCGTTATGGGCAAAGCCCAGGGAATCGAGCAGGGCCAGCACGCTGTCGCGGTACTGCGGCAGGCCGGCGATCAGGTCCTGCTGCGCCTGGAAGCTCGCCGCGCTGCGGGCGAAAAATTCCTGGCTGGCGGCCGCGCGCTGGCTATGCACTTCGGTAATCCGTCCCTGCACCTCGGCCGGTAGCGACAGCTGATCGACCTCTTCCAGCAGCGCCGCATGCAGACGACTGCCCAGTTGCTCACCCTGAGCCAGGGCGCGGCGGTAGAAAATCGCATTGCCTTCGCGGCGGGTGGCCACCAGGCCAGCCTGGGCCAGCACCTTGAGATGGTGGCTGATGCCGGATTGACCGGTGGCGAAGATCTGCGCCAACTCCAGAACGCCGAACGAGTCGTTGGCCAGGGCGCGCAGAATGTTCAGGCGCAACGCGTCACCGCTGGCCTTGCACAGGGCGGCGAGGGCATCGACGGGCTCGAAGGCCAGATGGGAGGCGCGCATATTCATAGGCTGGGCAGTCTAGTCGGTCACTTTTTATCCAGCAAGGGCAATATCAAAAAGTTTTGATATTGCCCTTGCTGGTGCTCAGTGCCTGTTCGACCTGCTCCAGCAGCGCGACCGCTGCAGGGCTCAGGCTGTGTTCGCGGCGCCAGACGGCATGCAGGTCGCGGCTGATCTGCAAGTCGCGGACGGGCAGGTGGCACAGCTGTCCGTTGCGCAGCTCCTGCTGCACCGCCAGTTCGGATACCCAGGCCACGGCTTGACCGGCCAATAGGCTGCGCTTTAGCGCCTCGCTATTGCCCAGGGCCATGGCGATACGCGGCTGCAGGCCGAGCGCCTGGTAAGCCTGTTCCAGGGTGGCGCGGGTGCCGGAACCCTGTTCGCGGATCAGCAGGGCGGCGTCGGCCAGCTCAATCGGGCTGATGGCTGCCTGCTTGGCCAGCGGATGCTTGGGGCTGGCGACGGGCAGCAACGCATCCGTGCCCAGGTGGCGGTGGTTGAACTGCTCCGGGGTGAATGGCCCTTCAATAAAGGCCAGGGTGATGGTGTTGTCTTCCAGTTGTTGCAGGCAGGCTGCGGTGTTGTCGATTTGCAGGCTCAACTGCAGGTCGGGGTACTGCTGATGAAAGGCCGCGATCAGCGCCGGCAGCAGGTAGCTGCCCAGGGTGGCGCTGGCGCCCAGGTGCAACTCGCCGCAGCCGAGGTTGGCGAAGGCCTGCAGGTCACGCTCGGCGGCCTGCTCCAGGGCAAAGATGCGCTCGGCATAGGGCAGCAGGCGTTGCCCGGCAGCGGTCAGGGTGACGCCACGGCTTTGTCGGTCAAACAGTGGCAAGCGCAGGCGGGCTTCCAGTTCGCGGATCTCGCGGGTCACCGCCGGCTGACTGATAAACAGGCGTGCAGCTCCCGCGCTGATGCTGCCGGTCTGGGCGATGGCGAGAAAGACCTTGAGGTGGTGCAGATTCATAAATAGAAGGTATGCCTTGTATCTTTTATATGTATTTTACCTATAGCACGGCTGTGCCTAACCTCCCAGTCATGGATCGCCGGTGGCGATTGTCTGTGAGGAATGCCGTGATGTTGCGCCCCTTTACCCGTTTGCATGAGCCGCTGGCTTTTGTTCGTCAATTCACCCCCAACTGGTTCGCCATGACCATGGGCACCGGCGTGCTGGCGCAGGTGGTGGCCAAGCTGCCGCTGTCTTTCCCTGGTCAGCTGCTGCTGGCCGAAGGCCTGTGGTGGCTGACGGTGCTGCTGTTTGGTCTGTTCAGTGTGCTGTTTGCCGCGCGCCTGCTGTTGTTTCGCGACACTCTGTGGCCGATGCTGGATCACCCGGTGCAGTCGATGTTTCTGGGGGCGATCCCCATGGGACTGGTGCAGGTGATCAACGGTCTGCTGTTGTTTGCCGCGCCGGTGCATGGCGCCTCCCTCGTGGCGCTGGCTCATGGTTTGTGGTGGCTGGCGCTGGTCTTGGCTCTGGGCGCGGCACTCGGTGTGCCGTATTTGATGTTTACCCGGCAGAAACATGTGCTGGAAACCCTGACCGGCGTTTGGCTGCTGCCGATTGTCGCACCCGAAGTGGTGGCCAGCGGCGCGGCAGCACTGGCGCCGCATCTGGCGGCTGAGTCGGCACAACTGCTGCTCAGTCTGGGCTATGTGCTGTGGGGCTTGTCGCTGAGCCTGGCGTTTGCCCTGATCGCTCTTGTGCTGTTGCGCCTGGCTCTGCACAAGTTGCCGGATATGGATTTTGCCGCCAGCAGCTGGCTGCCACTGGGGCCGCTGGCCACCGGTTGCCTGGGCTTGATCAGTCTGGGGCAGGCGGCGCCTCACGCCTGGCAGGGCACCGCGTTGCAGGGCGCGGCCGAAATGGCGCAGCAGCTGGGTCTGGTCGGTGGGTTGGCGCTGTGGGGTGCGGGGTTGTGGTGGTTGGTCGCGGCCAGCCTGTTTACCCAGCATTACATGCGCAGTGAGCTGCCCTTCAACCTGGGTTGGTGGGGGTTCACCTTCCCGCTGGGGGTGTTCACCCTGGCCACCTTTGCTCTGCAGCAGATGACCGGCTTGGCGTTCTTTATGTGGATGGGCCTGTTGCTGGCGGCCAAGCTGGTGCTGGTCTGGTTGCTGGTGATGCGTCGCACACTGCACGGTTTGTGGCGCGGCGAGCTGTTTCGCGCGCCGTGCCTGGCCACGCAAACGTCGATTTGAGGCGTCTGGCCGGAGCTAATTGCCGATTGTCCGGGGTTAACGACCATCTGTGATTGCCCCAATAGGCCCCGCTGGGCGAAAATGGCCGCCTTTTTCGACCCCCAGTTGCCCAAGCAGCCCCGTAGGAGATTCAGTGATGCCCAGCCGTCGTGAGCGAGCCAATGCCATTCGTGCCCTGAGCATGGATGCCGTGCAGAAAGCCAACAGCGGCCACCCCGGTGCCCCGATGGGTATGGCGGATATCGCCGAAGTGCTGTGGCGTGATTTCCTCAAGCACAATCCAAGCAACCCGAAATTCGCTGACCGTGACCGCTTTGTTCTGTCCAACGGCCACGGCTCGATGCTGATCTACTCGCTGCTGCACCTGACCGGTTACGACCTGGGCATCGAAGACCTGAAAAACTTCCGCCAGCTGCACAGCCGCACCCCAGGCCACCCGGAATATGGCTATACCCCAGGCGTGGAAACCACCACCGGCCCGCTGGGCCAGGGCATTGCCAATGCCGTCGGCTTCGCCATCGCCGAGAAAGTGCTGGGCGCGCAGTTCAACCGCGACGGCCATCAGATCGTTGACCACTTCACCTACGCCTTCCTCGGCGACGGCTGCATGATGGAAGGCATCAGCCATGAAGTCTGCTCGCTGGCCGGCACCCTCGGTCTGGGCAAGCTGGTCGCCTTCTACGACGACAACGGCATCTCCATCGACGGCGAAGTGCACGGCTGGTTCACCGACGACACCCCGGCGCGCTTCGAAGCCTACGGCTGGCAGGTGATCCGCAATGTCGACGGCCACGACGCCGACGAAATCAAGATCGCCATCGAAACCGCGCGCAAAACCAGCGACCGTCCGACCCTGATCTGCTGCAAGACCACCATCGGTTTCGGTTCGCCGAATAAGCAAGGCAAGGAAGAGTGCCACGGCGCGCCGCTGGGCAATGACGAAATCGCCCTGACCCGCGCGACCTTGGGCTGGAACCACGGCCCGTTCGAAATTCCCGCAGACATCTACGCCGAGTGGGACGCCAAGCAAGCCGGTGCCGCTGCCGAAGCCGAGTGGGATCAACGCTTCGCCGCCTACGCCGCTGCCTATCCGGAGCTGGCCAGCGAGTTTAAGCGCCGCGTCGCCGGTGAGCTGCCCGCCGATTTCGCCGCCAAAGCCGCTGCCTATGTTCAGGAAGTTGCTGAGAAGGGCGAAACCATCGCCAGCCGCAAGGCCAGCCAGAATGCGCTGAACGCTTTCGGCCCACTGCTGCCGGAATTCCTCGGTGGCTCGGCGGACCTGGCCGGTTCCAACCTGACCCTGTGGAAAGGCTGCAAGGGCGTGTCGGCTGACGATGCCTCCGGCAACTATATGTTCTACGGCGTGCGCGAGTTCGGCATGAGCGCGATCATGAACGGCGTGGCCCTGCACGGCGGCTTTGTGCCCTACGGCGCGACCTTCCTGATCTTTATGGAATACGCGCGCAACGCCGTGCGCATGGCCGCGCTGATGAAGCAGCGCGTGCTGTTCGTGTTTACCCACGACTCCATCGGCCTCGGCGAAGACGGCCCGACCCACCAGCCAATCGAGCAGCTGGCCAGCCTGCGTGGCACGCCGAACCTCGACACCTGGCGTCCATGCGACGCCGTGGAATCGGCGGTGGCCTGGAAGTACGCCATCGAGCGCAACGACGGCCCTTCCGCGCTGATCTTCAGCCGGCAGAACCTGCCGCACCAGGCCCGCAGCGCCCAGCAGCTGGCTGATGTCGCTCGTGGTGGCTATGTGCTGAAAGACTGCGCTGGCGAGCCGGAACTGATCCTGATCGCCACCGGCTCGGAAATCGGCCTGGCCATGCAGGCTGCTGCCAAGTTGGAAGAGCAGGGCCACCAGGTGCGTGTGGTCTCGATGCCGTCGACCAGCGTGTTCGACCAACAGGACGCCGGCTACAAGCAAGCCGTGTTGCCGGTGCAAGTGGGTGCGCGGATCGCCATCGAAGCCTCGCATGCCGACTACTGGTACAAGTACGTGGGTCTGGAAGGCCGCATCATCGGCATGACCACCTTCGGTGAGTCCGCCCCGGCCCCGGCGCTGTTCGAGGAATTCGGCTTCACCGTCGAAAACATCCTGGAAACCGCCGCCGAGCTGCTGGAAGCCTGATCCGCTGCATGATGGTTGGGCCGCTCTCTGCGGCTCAGCCATCTCCGCTTCCCCATCGAGATCGCCATGTCCAAGCGCCCCTATCGAATTGCCCTCAACGGCTACGGCCGGATCGGCCGCTGCGTGCTGCGCGCGTTGCATGAGCGTGGCGCCGGGGCGCAGCTGGAAATCGTCGCGCTGAACGACCTGGCCGACCAGGCCAGCATCGAATACCTGACCCGTTTCGACTCCACCCACGGGCGTTTCCCCGGTGAGGTGAAGGTCGACGGTGATTGCCTGCATATCAATGGCGACTGCGTGAAAGTGCTGCGTCAGGCGACGCCTGAGGCCATCGACTGGGCTGCCCTGGATATCGACCTGCTGCTCGAATGCTCGGGCCAATACACCAGCCGTGCCGACGCCCAGCGCTTTATCGATGCGGGCGCGCCACGGCTGTTGCTGTCGCAACCGATGGCCAGTGAGGCGGATATCGACGCCACGGTGGTCTACGGGGTCAATCAGGATTGCCTGACGGGCCGCGAACAGCTGGTGTCGAATGCCTCCTGCACCACCAACTGTGGCGTGCCGCTGCTCAAGTTGCTGAATGAGACGGTGGGCATCGACTACGTGTCGATCACCACCATCCACTCGGCGATGAACGACCAGCCGGTGATCGATGCCTATCACCACGAAGACCTGCGCCGTACGCGCTCTGCCTTCCAGTCGGTGATTCCGGTTTCCACCGGCCTGGCCCGCGGTATCGAGCGCCTGCTGCCGGAACTCAGCGGGCGCATCCAGGCCAAAGCTATTCGCGTGCCGACGGTGAATGTTTCGTGCCTGGATATCACCCTGCAGACCGCGCGCGATACCTCGGCTGCCGAGATCAACGCCGTGTTGCGTCGGGCGGCCGAGAGCGGCCCGCTCAAGGGCTTGCTGGCCTACACCGAACTGCCCCACGCCAGCTGTGATTTCAACCACGACCCGCATTCGGCGATTGTCGATGGCAGCCAGACCCGCGTCTCCGGGCCGCGTCTGGTCAATCTACTGGCCTGGTTCGACAACGAGTGGGGGTTTGCCAACCGCATGCTCGATGTTGCTGAACACTTTCTCTCCCTGACTACTCCAGCCCCCGTGAAGGACTGAACTATGACCGTTCTGAAGATGACCGACCTCGACCTCGCCGGTAAGCGCGTGCTGATCCGCGAAGACCTCAACGTGCCGGTAAAAGACGGCGCGGTGAAGAGCGACGCGCGCATCCTCGCCTCCTTGCCGACCATCAAGCTGGCGCTGGAGAAGGGCGCAGCGGTCATGATCTGCTCGCACCTGGGTCGTCCGACCGAAGGCGAGTTCAGTGAAGAGAACAGCCTGGCGCCCGTCGCCGCTTACCTGAGCAAGGCGCTGGGCCGCGATGTCCCGCTGGTAGCGGATTACCTGAACGGTGTCGAGCTCAAGGCCGGCGAGATCGTGCTGTTCGAGAACGTGCGCTTTAACAAGGGCGAGAAAAAGAACGCTGATGAGTTGGCTCAGCAGTACGCCGCACTGTGCGACGTATTCGTGATGGACGCCTTCGGCACTGCTCACCGCGCCGAGGGTTCGACCCACGGCGTGGCCAAGTTCGCCAAGGTCGCCTGTGCCGGCCCGCTGCTGGCGGCCGAATTGGATGCCCTGGGCAAGGCCCTGGGTAACCCGGCCAAGCCAATGGCGGCTATCGTTGCCGGCTCCAAGGTGTCGACCAAGCTCGACGTGCTCAATAGCCTGAGCCAGATCTGCGACCAGCTGATCGTCGGTGGCGGCATCGCCAACACCTTCCTTGCCGCCGCCGGTTTCCCGGTGGGCAAGTCGCTGTATGAAGCTGATCTGGTCGACACCGCCAAGGCCATCGCGGCCAAGGTCAGCGTGCCGTTGCCGGTTGACGTAGTAGTCGCCAAAGCCTTCGCTGAAGACGCCGAAGCCACCGTCAAGCTGGTGGCCGATGTGGCTGAAGACGACATGATTCTGGATATCGGCCCGCAGACCGCTGCGCAGTTTGCCGAGCTGCTGAAGTCGTCGAAGACTATCCTGTGGAACGGCCCGGTCGGCGTGTTTGAATTCGACCAGTTCGGCAACGGCACCAAAGTGCTGGCCCAGGCCATCGCTGAGAGCCCGGCGTTCTCCATCGCCGGTGGTGGTGACACCTTGGCCGCCATCGACAAATACGGTGTTGGCGCGCAGATCAGCTATATCTCCACCGGTGGCGGCGCGTTCCTCGAGTTCGTCGAGGGCAAGGTGTTGCCGGCCGTAGAAGTGTTGGAACAGCGCGCTAAAGCGTGAACAGCCTGATCAGGGAGCGAGCCACGATGCTGAAAAGAACCACGCTGCTGACGTTGCTCAGCCTGCTTGGCGCCTGCGCCAGCCAGCCGGCACCGTCGGATAACTGGACGCGCTGGGTGTGCGACAGTCAAACCGAAGTGCTCTGGCGTTTTGCCGACAGCAGCCGTGAGTCCGTTGATGTGCGCCTGGGCGGCGGCGATATTGTCTATCGCCTGACTCAGGAGCCATCCGGCTCGGGTGTGCTGTATAGCGACGGCATGTTGTCCTTTCACACCAAGGGCGAAGAAGGGCTGGTCTACTGGACGGCCAAGGATGACCTGATCGGCCGTGGCTGCAAGGCACCCTGACAACGACTTGAATACAGGCCGGGCTCACCCCCGGTCTGAATGACTTGAATAGCGCCTGCCCCTGCGGCAGGCTTGCACGATTAACGAGCCCCACCGGGAGAAAGAACACCATGGCACTTATCAGCATGCGCCAGATGCTCGACCACGCCGCCGAATTCGGCTACGGCGTGCCGGCCTTCAACGTCAACAACCTCGAGCAGATGCGCGCGATCATGGAAGCGGCCGACAAGACCGACTCGCCGGTGATCGTCCAGGCTTCCGCTGGCGCCCGTAAATACGCCGGCGCGCCGTTTCTGCGTCACCTGATCCTGGCGGCCATCGAAGAATTCCCGCATATCCCGGTGTGCATGCACCAGGACCACGGCACCAGCCCGGACGTTTGCCAGCGCTCAATCCAGCTGGGCTTCAGCTCGGTGATGATGGACGGCTCGCTGAAAGAAGACGGCAAGACCCCGGCCGACTATGACTACAACGTCCGTGTTACTCAGCAGACCGTGGCCTTCGCTCACGCCTGCGGCGTGTCGGTGGAAGGTGAGTTGGGTTGCCTGGGCAGCCTGGAAACCGGCATGGCCGGCGAAGAAGACGGTGTTGGCGCCGAAGGCGTGCTGGATCACAGCCAGATGCTGACCGACCCGGAAGAAGCTGCCGACTTCGTCAAGCAAACCCAGGTCGACGCCCTGGCCATCGCCATCGGCACCAGCCACGGCGCCTACAAATTCACCAAGCCGCCAACCGGTGACATTCTCGCCATCGACCGCATCAAGGCAATTCATGCGCGCATCCCCAACACCCACCTGGTGATGCACGGTTCCTCGTCGGTACCGCAAGAGTGGCTGGCGATCATCAACCAGTACGGCGGCGACATCAAAGAAACCTACGGCGTACCGGTTGAAGAAATCGTCGAAGGCATCAAGTACGGCGTGCGCAAGGTCAACATCGACACCGACCTGCGCCTGGCCTCCACCGGTGCCATGCGCCGCCTGATGGCTGAGAACCCGAGCGAGTTCGACCCGCGCAAATTCTTCGGTGCCACTGTCACCGCCATGCGCGACATCTGCATCGCCCGCTACGAAGCCTTCGGCACCGCCGGCAACGCCTCGAAGATCAAGCCGATCTCCCTGGAAGGCATGTTCCAGCGTTATGCCAAAGGTGAGCTGGCCGCCAAGGTCAACTAAGCCTGTTGCTGTACTGAAAGCCCCGCCGATGCGGGGCTTTTTGTTGGCTATGTCCCCGTGTTGTGGTGCATGCGATGGGTAGGTTGGGTTAAGGAGCAACGCGACGAAGCCCAACGAGAAGGCCGCTGCTTGTTGGGCTTCGCTGCGCTCAACACCAACCTACGACTTGGTGCCTCATCGCATGCAATAGGTACTGAGTTGTTATTCAGGAGGACTCTATGACGAGGTTGATCGCGCTGTTAGTCGGACTCACCGCATTGGCCGGCTGTACAAGTCAGCCGCCGGTTAGCGAGCCGCCAATCGCCATGGTTGTAGCGAGCGATCCGCAACACTGTGATAGCCGCGCCGAGTGCACGACCAAGACCTCGCGCACGCTGCTGTTTGTCTTCGACTACGCCGCAGCCGGCGCGCCGCTGGTGCAGCGTGATGGACGCTTGCTGTTTACCCCGGCCGATGCTCCGGTCACTGACTGGCCGGCGCTATATATCCGTCTGGCCGAAGCCGAGCAGAGCGCCTTTGCCTTTAATGCGCAGTGCCGGGCGCAGACCTGTCGCCTGACGGCCGCGCAGCTGTTGCAGATCTACCGCAGTTATTTGCGTGGGCAATCCTGTGATTTTCATGTCGGCGCTCGGTCCTGTGTTGATCAGGTGCACTAATCCCAGGTAGATGCATTGAGGGTTTGCGGTACGAACGAGTTGGCACTTGCGTTGCGATCAGTTGCGCAAATTCGGGATTTAACCAATAAAATCCGGCTAAGTTGCAGGCAACGTGCGGTGATTGGCGTCTTCACGGTAGGGGGGCTGGATAGAATCCGCGCCCCTTACTATTCATCAAGATGATGACGCTATGTTCAGAAAAATAATCAGAAAAGACCTGCACGCCTGCGCACTAATCCTGGCTTTGACGCCACTGAGCGCCGCGCTTGCTGAGGTTAACCAGGCCCCTGAAGTGCGGGGGCACAGTGAGCACATCGCCGCGGGTAAGGTGAATGCCAGCTGGATCTGGGCGCGCGATGCGCAAGGCGAGCGGATCACGTTTGCCATTACCAAGCAGCCCAAGTACGGCCGTATTCAGCTGGATTGGAACACTGGGCGTTATGAGTATCAGCCGACTGCCAGTGCCCCTGGCCATTACGACGAATTCGAATACCGCGCTACCGATGGCAAGAGCTGGTCGGTACCTGCCGTGGTGCAGCTTAACCTGTTGCCTGCAGACGGCAGCGCCGGTAATCGTGCGCCAGAGGCGACCAGCCAGGTTCTGGCTGTGAGTACCAATACGCTGTTTGAAGCGACTCTGTTGGGGCGGGATGCGGACCGCGACCCGTTGACGTTCAGCATCATTGATTACCCACGCCTGGGTAGCCTCAAGCTGGATGGTAAAACCGGGCGCTACAGCTATCGGGCCTATCGTGAGCAGAACGCCGAGGACAGCTTCAGCTACCAGATCAGGGACAGTAAGCATGCCCATTCTGGTATTACTCAGGTTCGTCTGCAGTTGCGTAGCGGGGCACAGCCACAGCCGCCGGTTACACCTCCCGTTACACCACCGGTGCAGCCCCCTATAGAGCCGCCGGTTACGCCGCAACCTCCGGTGCAGCCGACCCTGCCGCCGCTGGACCCTTCGCTGCGGAGCAAAGCGGATTTCTCGCCAATGGTCCGTGAGGTACTGGAGAACGAGTTCTTCGTGGAGCATTTCCAGCATGCCAAGGCTGGACGTCTGGAGGCGGTATTGGCCGCCATCGACTTCCTGGCCCGCCAGCAACAGATTCAGGACCCTGACCTGAACAAGCTGTTGTACTACGTGCGTGCCTATAACTACTTCCTGGGTTTCAGCAAGGCCACTGCGGCGCAGTTGAGCATGCTGGAGCACGCGCTGTTCCAGGTGTCGAACATGCGTGAATTGCTGACCTACCAGAAAGCCTCAGGTGAGGTGATCGAAGGTTATGTCGTCGGTCTGGGTGCGCTGATGGCTACACCGCAAGCCAGTGCCGGCATCGTGCGGCACCTGCCGCGTTTGCAGGCGCTACTGCAGCATTTCACCAGTACCGCGCAGCTGAGCAAGGAGCGCAGTTACGGTGATGCAGTATTCGAGACTTTGAACCTGTTTGACCGTTTTGGCTGGGCCGAAGGTGCATTACGCAGCGCGTTGATCCAGGACAGCCGCTTTCCAGACGCGATCGCCCAACTGGCCAGCAGCCGCAATGCGCTGTGGCTCAATCGCGATGGCTTTATCGTAATGAACGCCATTGAGGCCTTGGGCAAACTTGCCCAACTGAGTGATGGCGTCTGGCGTGAGGGCAGCAACCGTGCAGTACGCCAGGTGATGCAGGCGCATCTCGGACAAGGGGTGCTGGATGATCTGGAGCTGAAGAGCAACTTCCGCAGCTATTACGTGGACTACGCCTACCGTGCAGATGTTGACGGTGCGTGCAGTAGCCTGTTCAACGGGCTGTGCTACAAGTTTGAAATCGCTCAGGTGTTGCCGCAAACGCACGTCTGCGGTCCTACGCTGAAGGTGCGTTCACAGCCATTGAGCCAGACGCAAATGCTGGACATCTGTCAGAGCCTGGGCAAGCAGGAGCAGGACTTCCATCGCATCATGCAAACCAACTGGACGCCGGTTGCCGATGACCTCAACGCGGCGTTGGAATTGGTGATTTTCTCCAGTCGCGAGCAGTACCAGAAGTTCGGCGGGCTGCTGTATGGCTTCAGCACCGACAATGGTGGCATGTACCTGGAAGGCAGCCCTTGGCTGGCGGGCAATCAGGCGCGCTTCTTCGCTTATGTGCAGGCGGGGCAGGTGTGGAACTTGAACCATGAGTACGTCCACTACCTGGACGGTCGCTTCAATCAATACGGCGCGTTTGGCCACTACCCGCTGAATCTGACCACCTGGTGGGCGGAAGGCTTGGCGGAATACCTGGCCTGGGGAAGCCATTTCGAGCGTGGCATGAATGACATCAGCCGAGTGGCTGCTGGCCAGCGCCCGAGCCTTGAGGCGATCACCAAGCTGAGTTACGAGAGTGGCAGCAGCATGGTTTATCACTGGTCTTATACCTTGCATCGCTACCTGCAGGAGCGTGATCCAGCTCGCCATTTGGCCTTGGCCGCGCACCTGCGCCGTAATGACCTGGGCGCCTACCGGAAGGGGCTGGATGAGCTGAACCGGCTGCACGGTGCCCAGTACCCGCAGTGGCGCGACCAGCTACTTGCCAACTGGCTGCAACAACCCCGTAGTGCGGCGCAGCTGAGTGAGGTGCAGGACATGCCGGAGCATGCCACGGTGCATCAGCGTCAGCTGGACACGCGTGCAAGCCTGGCCCGTCCACCGCGTGACTGAGGTACGGCTGGCCTAGAACCACGCTTTGCTCGCTAATCAATGCTCGTATCCTTGGATACGAGCATTTTTTATGGGCCGCTTATTGCGTGGCTGCGTTGCGCATCGATATTGATGGCAGGCCCGGCAAAGCTTTTAGAAACTGCATGATCGCCAGGTTTACTCGCGCGGTGTCGCTTGGCGAAAGAATCTCGCCAGCCAGCACATGGTGCGATGGGTCCTGGGTGTCCTTGAGGGCGATCAGCTGCTTGTGCGGTGAGCCGAAGCGGGCGAAGGCGGCCTCGATGGCGGGGGCGCTGACCACCTGATCGTCCTGCGAATAGAGCGTGAGAATCGGCGTGCTGATCTGCTCCAGCGGCTGCTCGCGTACGTATTTCACCAGCGCCATCATCGGCAGCAGCGCCTGCACCGGGTAGCGGTGGCTCCAGTAGCGCGCCTGCTCGGCGTTGCGCGGTTGCCATTGATGCTCGGGGCCCAGCAGCAAGGGCACGAAATGGCTGGCCCAGGGCCAGGTCAGCACGGTGGCGGCTGGGTCTTTGGGGGCGAAGTTCGGCGATACCATGATATAGGCCAGCACCTGCGGGTTATCGCCCTGCAGCGCCAGCCAGGTGGCGAGGGTGGCGCCGGTGGAGGTGCCGATCACCAGTACCTGCTTGCCCAGGTGTTGGCCGATCTGCAAAGCATCCTGGCTGTCCTGCAGCCAGTCGCGCACGCTGGCCTCGGCCATCGCCGCGCCACTGCGGCCGTGACCGTTGAGGCGAGTAGCGAACAGGTTGGCGCCCAGTTGCTCGGCCAGTTGTTCACTTAGCGGCGCGGTTTCCTGGCGGGTAGCTGAGTAGCCATGCAGGTAGATGATTGCCAGGTCCGTCTGGCGTTGATCCGGGTGGGCCCAGACGATGGTTTTTTCCGCGCCGGGGGTTATGTCCGGGTAGCGCGCTTCGCTCTCGGCCAGATAACGGTTGAGGTCGGCAGGCAGCTGGACCGCGGTCAGTTGGGTGTCGACCGGTGGCACGGGGCCGAGGCTGAACACTACGGCGAATAGCACAAGCGTCAGGGCGCAGAAGGACAGGGCTTTTTTCATCGTGCGGTTCTTGTGTGGGTTGTTGTCGGCAGGATGGCTGCTGGCATTCTGCTACAGCGCTGTGGCTGCGCCTATCGCCCATTTGTGGGCTTGGTAAAACCATGTAAAACACCGAGCACATGCCGCACGGCGCGCTGGTCCATACTCCGGCCACTGTCGTCTCTGGAAGTCCGCCCGCATGCCGAGCAAATTGCGCACCCTGCTGTACTTCTTCCTGGCTGTGCTGCTGGCGAGTGTGATGGGCACCGTGCTGCAGACCCAGTTCAATCTGGCCAACCTGCAAGCACTCGGCGCGCCCATGCCGCTTGGTGTGCGGGTGCACACCACCTGCCTGGACCTACTGGGCTTTAGCCCGACCTTCGCGGTGCTGGTGATCCTCGGATTTATCTTTGCCTTGCCGGTGGCGAGCGGCCTGGCGCGCGTCTGGCCAACAGGCCGCTGGCTGCTGTTTGCCCTGGCCGGAGCAATCGCGGTGCTGGCGGCGATGGCGCTGGCCAACGCGCTGCTGCCGATGCCGACGCTGATCGGCGCCAACCGCACGCTGGCCGGCACCCTCGGGCTGATGGCCTGCGGCAGCCTGGGCGCGATGCTATTTGCCGTGCTGGCGCGGCGCTCGTCGCCTGCACAATCCTGATTGATTCCTCTGTGAGCAAAAGGCCCGAACCATGCTGAATACCTCCCGCGCTCTGTTGTTGCTTGGTCTGCTTGGCAGCAGCCTGGCGCACGCCATGGATTACCGCATCGAAACCGTGACCTCAGGCCTGGAGCACCCCTGGTCGCTGGCCTTTCTGCCGGATGGGCGCATGCTGGTGACCGAGCGAGTCGGTCGCCTGCGCATCATCGAGCCGGACGGCAGTCTTAATCCGCAGCCGGTCGGCGGCGTGCCCGAGGGCTTTGTCGCCGCCCAGGCCGGGCTGATGGAGGTGCTGCTCGACCCCGAGTTCGCCAGCAATCAGCAGCTGTATCTGAGCTACGCCTACGGCACCGCCCAGGCCAACAACACCCGGCTGAGCAAGGCGCGGCTGGTCGATGACCAATTGCAGGATCTGCAGGTGCTGTTCAGCGCGCAGCCGGCCAAAGCAGGTGCCGCGCACTATGGCGGGCGCATGGCCTGGCTGCCGGATAACACCCTGGTGCTGACCCTGGGCGATGGCTTTGACCTGCGCGAGCAGGCCCAGGACCCGAGCAACCATATCGGCAAGATCGTGCGCCTTAATCGCGATGGCAGCATCCCCAAGGGCAACCCGCTCGTGGGCCAGGCCGGAGCTGCTACAGAGATCTACAGCCTGGGCCATCGCAACGTGCAGGGCATTGTTTATGACAACCAGCTGCAGCGCCTCTACAGTCACGAACATGGCCCGCGCGGCGGCGACGAGCTGAACCTGATCGAGCCGGGCAACAACTATGGCTGGCCGCTGATCACCTACGGTGTGGATTACACCGGCGCGCAGATTTCGCCCTACACCGAGCTGCCTGGCCTGCAGCAGCCCTTGTTGCAATGGACGCCATCGGTGGCGCCGTCGAGCCTGACCCAGTATCGCGGCGCGCTGTTCCCCGAATGGCAGGGCGACCTGTTTGCTTCGACCCTTGCTGAACGCAGCGTGCGCCGCATACGCTTGCAGGACGGCAAGTTGGCCGGTGAAGAAGTGCTGTTTGAAGAACTGGCCGAGCGCATTCGAGATGTGCGCGGCGGCCCGGATGGCTCGCTGTATCTGCTCACCGACAGTGCCGATGGCCGCCTGCTGCGGGTAGTGCCGAGCCAGTAACCGCGCCGCCGAATGGCGCTAAAAGCCGCACCCTGGCGCGTGCGGCTTGCGGCATAATTCACGGCCTTATCGTGCCGCGTTACTTCGACCATGACCCCGCTTAAATACCTGCAAGGCTACCCGACCCAGCTGCAAGACAAGATCCGCCAGCTGATCGCCGAGCAGCGCCTGGGCGATTACCTGGCGCAGTCTTACAGCGGCAAGCACGGAATTCAAAGCGACAAGGCGCTGTACGCCTATATCCAGGGCCTCAAGCAAGAGCACCTGCGTAATGCCCCGGCCATTGACAAGGTGCTCTACGACAATCGCCTCGACCTGACCCACCGCGCCCTCGGCCTGCATACGGCGATCTCGCGGGTGCAGGGCGGCAAGCTCAAGGCGAAGAAGGAAATCCGCGTGGCCTCGCTGTTTCGCGAGGCCGCGCCGGAGTTTTTGCAGATGATCGTGGTGCACGAGCTGGCGCATTTGAAGGAGGCCGAGCACAACAAGGCCTTCTACAAACTCTGCGAATACATGCTGCCGGGCTACCACCAACTGGAGTTCGATCTGCGCGTGTACCTGACCTGGCGCGAACTGCCCGGCTCACTCGGCGAGTTGTCAGCCCCGCAGCAGTAGATTGAGCTGATCCACCACCTCGGCCCATTCGGCGTCGGCCAGTAGCTGTTGGCGGAGAAAGTCGGCTTGGGCGGTGTCCCAGAATGGCGCATCGGCTAAGCGGCAGTCTTCCGGCAGGGGCGAGTGGCGCTTGATAAAGCGGTCGATGCTTTCCTGGTCATGGTCGAGCCCCAGTTGCTGGAACAGTGTTTCGAGCTCTTGGACGTTGGCTTGCATAGCGGTCTCCCCTGAAAGCTATCGGCTGATAGCCCTTTAGTCGACCGACAGAATCTCCAACAGTTGCACGCCACTGGCCACACGCAGGGTCACTTCGTCGCCTATGGTCTTGCCGAGCAGCACTTGCCCTAGCGGCGCTTGCGGGCCGATCACCTGCACGGTCTGGCCATCCTGCTGCAGTTTCATTGCTGCGCCGTCGGGGCCGAGGAACAGGCATTGGCGGCGGTCTTGGTCGTCGCTTAGCTCAATCAACGCGCCGAGTTGAATGCCCAGCTGTGGGTCAAAGGTGCGTAATACCAGCTGCTTCCAGTTTGCCAGGGTCTGGCGAATGGCGGCCGCGCGGCGTGCCTGCCCGGTGGCCAGGTAGGAAGCTTCCAGGCCCAGGGTGTCGTATTTGTTTTCGGCGATGTTTTCTTCGTGGGTCGCCGTTTCATAGGCGGTCAGCGCCGCCTGCTGGGCCTGCAGCAGGTCATCTTCGAGGCGGGCGATTACCTGTTGCAGCAGCTGGGGTTTGTTCATGTTTGCTTCTTCAGTAAGTGCGCGGCCAGGGTGCGCAGTGGCCCGAGCTGGCGGCAGATCAGCGCCAGCTGGGTTTGCAGCAGGCGTTGTTGGTCGTCCAGGTCGTCGCTGAGTTGTTCAAGCTCGGCGGCTAGTTGTTCTTCGGCGTCACTGTGGATGGCCACCGGGCGCTCCTCGTTGAGGCAGCTGGCAATCTCTTCCAGGCTGCTGGCCAATTGGCTGGCGCTGCTCAACAGCGGATTGTCGCTGCCGCTCAGGCTGGTTTCGCCACGGTGTGCGCCGAGGCCCGATAGGTAGCTCAACAGGGTGTGCGAGAGCACCAGAAAGCGAAAGCCGATATCCGCTTCCTTACGGAAATGCCCCGGCTCCATCAGCATATTGCCCAGGGTGGTCGACAGCGTGGCGTCGGCGTTGTGCGCATTGCGCCGCGCCAGGCGGTAGGCCAGGTCGTCGCGCTTGCCGTTGGCGTATTGGGCGATGATCTGCTGCAGGTATCGGCTATTGCAGCTCAGGGTGCTGGCCAGCAGGCGATTCAGGCGGCGGCCCTGCCAGTCCGGCAGGATCAGCAGCACCGCCAGGCCGGCAATCAGGCTGCCGAGCAGGGTGTCGACCAGCCGCGGAATAAACAGCCCGTAGCCATCGCCGACCTGGTTGAAGCAGAACAGCACCAGCAGGGTGATGGCGGCGGTGGCCAGGGTGTAGCGGCTGCTACGCAGGGCGAAGAACACCACCCCGGCGACCACCGCGAACAGCGCCTGCACCAGCGGGTTGGGGAAGAGGTCGAACAGCGCCCAACCCAGCAGCAGGCCGAGCACCGTGCCGCTGATGCGCTGCACCAGCTTGAGCCGGGTCGCGCCGTAGTTCGGCTGGCAGACGAACAGGGTGGTCAGCAGAATCCAGTAGCCTTGGGTCGGGTGAATCCAGTGCAGCATGCCGTACCCGGCGGCCAGTGCCAGTGACAGGCGCAGGGCATGGCGAAACAGCAGCGAGGTTGGCGTCAGCTGCAGACGCAGGCGTTCCCAGACATCCTTGAGCGACTGTGGTTCGCGGTCCAGCAGGCTGCTGTCCTGCTGCTCGGCCATGGCGTCGGGGTTACTGGCGTTGCCCAGTAGCGTATCCAGGCTGCGCAGGTTGCCGGCCAGGGCGCCGAGCGAGCGCAGCAGGTGGCGCCAGGCCGGGTTGCTCTGCACGCGCAGGTGTTCGAGGGAGTCGTGCAGGTCGTCCAGTGCCTGGCGGCACAGCTCGCGGTATTCGAATGGCTGGCGCAGCTCGATGGCCTGGGCCAGCCGCTGGCAGGCCTCGCCATGCAGGCGCAGCAGGCGCTGGCAGCGAAACAGCACGTCGCTGTGGAAGAACGCCTCGGCCAGCTCGTTGTAGGGGTAGTGCGAGGAACTGGCGCGCTCGTGAATGTCTTGGGCGAGAAAGTACAGTTTCAGGTAGCGACTGACCTTCGGCCCGGGCCGGCCATTACCGACCCGGTGCAGGATGATTTCCTTGGCCGCATTCAGCGCCGCCACCACCCGGCCATTCTGCTTGGCCAGGGCCAGGCGGCGTTCTTCCACATCCAGCTGGCGCAGTGGTTCGAACAGCGCCGCCTTGAGCTTGAGGTACTGGCCCAGCTCACGAAACAGCCGCGCCAGGCTGTGCTGCACCGGCTGGTTGGCAAACAGCGCATTCCACAGCACCGACAGCAGGCCGTACCAGGCTGCGCCCGCCACCAGCAGCAGTGGCTCCTGCCAGAGCCCGGCGGCGCCACCGCGCTGCTCTACGCCGATCATGCTGTACACCGCGAGAATCAGTGTGGCCGCGCCGAGGGTGGCATAGCGTTCGCCGAGGGCGCCGAGCATGGTCAGGGCAAAGCTCGACAGCGCCAAGGCGCAGACAAACAGCCAGGGGTAGGGAAAGAGAAACTCCACCGCATAGGCCGCCACACTGAAGCAGCCGAGGGTGACCAGCAGCGCCATCACGCGGCCCTGCCAGCTGTCGTCGGTTTCCGCCAGGGCGCTGGCGATGACCCCAAGAAACAGCGGGATCAATGCATGCATCCAGCCCTGCGACCAGCACAGCAGCAACGCCCCGCTCAGGGCGATAAACACCCGCAGGCTGTAGCTGAATTTGTCCTGAGCCCAGAGACGACGAAGCGAGTGGCGCAGCGCAGTGGACGGCATGGCCCGACCTTGATCAACCGTAACAGGTAGCAGCCTAACGGAGTCTGTGTCGACTTGGCAGCAGCAAGCGGCGCTCGGGCCGATTAAAATGTCGCGCTGATCGGTTGTGTGAGGTGAATCACCGTGGCCGGGCTACGCTGAAACTATCCGCTCATTCGCGAGGCATCTGCCGTGTTGTACACCTGTGTGCGTGGATTGCTCGCGTTGCTGCTTGCCAGCTTGTTGTGTGTGAGCCTACAGGCCCAGCCGCTGCGCCTGTACACCGAAGAATACCCACCGATCAACTTCAGCGAAGAGGGCAAACCGACAGGGCTGGCCACCGAGGTGGTGCAGGCCATCATGCAGCGCACCGGGCAGAGCGCGCCGATTACTGTGGTGCCCTGGGCGCGCGGTTATCAAGAAGCCCTGACCCGTGCCAATACCGGGCTGTTCGTGACCATGCGCACCCGTGAGCGTGAGCAGCTGTTCAAATGGGTCGGGCCGATTACCCGCAACATCACCAGCTTCTACGCGCTGCGCCGCTCCTTTCTGTCGATCAGCCGTTTAGAGGAAGCCCGCGAGTACGGCGAAATTGCCGTGCCGCGCGATTGGTACAGCCACCAGCGCCTGCTGGCCGAAGGCTTCAGCAACCTCACCCCGGTCACCGGGCCGGCGCAGGTGGTGAGCATGCTCAAGCGCGGGCGGGTCAAGCTGATGGTGCTGGATAACCTCAGCCTCAATGCGCTGCTGGCGCAGGGTGATATCCAGGCCGATGAAGTGCAGCTGTTATTCAACTTTATGCATAGCGACAGCTATATCGCCTTTTCCCAGCAGACCGATGACGCCTTGATCGCCCGCTGGCAGCGCGAACTCGACAGCATGAAACGCGACGGCAGCTTTGCCGCGATCCATCAGAAGTGGCTGCCGGGTGAGCCACTGCCTGAGCCACTCGCCGCGCCTGTTGGTACGCCCTAGCGCTGCTCTGTTACCCCGTTAGTTGCCTAGCGCGAGCGCCGATAGTCGCTGCATTGGCCTGCTGGGCCACTCGTCGCTGTGGGCGGGTATGACTAAGCTCGCGGGATCACGCCGAGAGCCTTGCCATGCCCAATAAGACCATCCTGATCGTCTTGCCTAACCGCGACTTTGACCCCAGTGAAGTCGCCATCAGCTGGCAGTTGCTATGTGCGGCTGGTCACCGGGTGCGCTTTGCCACGGCAGATGGCAAGGCCGCTGAGGGCGATCCGCTGATGCTTACGGGTGAAGGGCTGGACCCCTGGGCGCGCCTGCCTGGGCTGCGTCGGCTAAAGCTGCTCGGTCTGCTGCTGCGTGCCCGGCGCGGCGCCCGTGACGCCTATGCGCGTATGTTGCAGGATGCCGACTTCCGCCAGCCGCTGGCTTATCAGGATTTGCAGGTGGCGGATTTCGACGGGCTGCTATTGCCCGGCGGGCATTGGTCGCGCGGCATGCGTGCCTATCTGGAGAGTCAGAGCCTGCAGGTTTTTGTCGGTGCCTTCTTCGCCAGTAACAAACCGCTCGCAGCGATCTGCCATGGCGTGCTGCTGGCGGCGCGCAGCCCTGGGGCGGACGGTCGCTCAGCGCTGTATGGACGCAAGACCACTGCGCTGACCTGGGCCATGGAAAAGAGCGCCTGGGACCTGACCCGTTTCTACGGCCGCTTCTGGAACCCTGACTACTACCGCACCTACCTGGAAGCGCCGGGCGAGCCGGCGGGCTATATGAGCGTGCAGGCCGAGGTCAGCCGCGCCCTGGCCAGCCCGGCGGATTTTCTCGATGTGCCAGGGGATGCCGCCCAGCGCCTGCGCAAGATCAGCGGCCTGCACCGCGACAGCTCGAGCGACAGTCGCCCGGCCTGGGTGGTGTGTGATGGCAACTATGTGTCGGCGCGCTGGCCGGGGGATGTGCATACCTTCGCCCAGCGCTTTATCGAACTGCTGCAGTAAGAGGCGAGCCAGTCGTTTAGCTGCAGCTGCTGGTTAGGCGTATTGCGCGGCGGCGTAACCCGAAGCCCAGGCCCACTGGAAGTTGAAGCCGCCCAGATGCCCCGTCACATCCAGCACTTCGCCGACAAAGTACAGCCCCGGTGACTTCAGCGACTCCATGGTCTTCGACGACACCTCGCGGGTATCCACGCCGCCCAGGGTGACCTCGGCGGTGCGGTAACCCTCGGTGCCGGCGGGCACCAGTTGCCAGTCGCCGAGCTGCTCGGCAATCGCCTTGAGTTCGGCGTGGGTGTACTGCTTCATCGGTTTGGAGGCGAACCAGTTGTCTGCCAGCAGGCCGGCCATCTTCTTGGTAAACAGCTCGGCGAGCAGGGTTTTCAGCTCGCTGTTAGGGCGTTCGCGTTGTTGCTCCTCCAGCCACTCGGGCAGGTCGATATGCGGCAGCAGGTTGATACTGATGGCCTCGCCCGGCTGCCAGAATGAGGAAATCTGCAGAATTGCCGGGCCGCTTAAGCCGCGGTGGGTAAACAGAATGTTTTCCTTGAAGCTCTGCCCGTTGCAGCTCACCACGCAGTCTTCCACCGAGGTGCCGGACAGCTCAGTGCACAGCGCCTTGAGCTGCGGGTCGGTGATGGTGAACGGCACCAGGCCGGCGCGGGTCGGCAGCAGCTCGTGGCCGAACTGCTTGGCCACCTGATAACCAAAGCCGCTGGCGCCGAGGGTCGGGATCGACAGGCCGCCGGTGGCGATCACCAGTGATTCGCAGCGCACCGCGCCAGCACTGGTCTGCAGCTGGTAGCCGCTGTCCAGTTTGCTGATCTCGCTCACCGATGTGTCCAGACGCAGCGTCACGCCGGCTTCATCACACTCGCTGAGCAGCAGGCCGAGAATGTCACTGGCCTTGTTGTCGCAGAACAGCTGGCCGAGCTTTTTCTCGTGGTACGGCACGCCGTGTTTGGCCACCAGGCCGATAAAGTCCCACTGGGTGTAGCGTGCCAGGGCCGACTTGCAGAAGTGCGGGTTTTCCGAGAGAAAGTTGCTCGGCTCACAGTACATATTGGTGAAATTGCAGCGCCCACCGCCGGACATCAGGATCTTCTTGCCGGCCTTGTTGGCGTGATCCAGCAACAGCACCTGACGCCCGCGCGCGGCAGCCGTCAGCGCGCACATAAGCCCGGCGGCACCGGCTCCGATAATCACGACCTGGGGTGTAAGCACAGCTATTTCCTCAACCTGCGACACGCGCCAAGGCTGGCGCAAAACAGCGCGCATCTTAACGTATGGTCAGTGGGGTGTGGCTGCGCCAGTGATCGACTAGGATTAGTGCTCCGCTATCTCTGGAACCGCCGTTGATGAATGGACTGCGTGCCTGCCTGCTGTCGTGGGCGCTGTTGGCGCCTCTGTATGGCCATGCTGCAGAGACCTTGCGGTTGGTGGCGGACCCTTGGCCGCCATTCAATGACCAGACGCTGCTGAACAACGGAGTGTCCTCCGACCTGGTGACCACCGCGCTGACTCGCGCCGGTTACACCACCAGCTATGTGCAGGTGCCGTGGGAGCGTGCGGTGCGGGGGTTACAGCAGGAAATCTATGATGTGCTGATCAACGCCTGGTACACCGACGAGCGCGCGGTTTTTGGCCATTACTCACAGCCCTACCTGATCAACCGCGTGCGGTTTCTGCAGCGCAAGGGCAGCCAGATCAAATTCACCCAGTTGCCCGACCTGTACCCCTACAGCATTGCCGTGGTGCGCGGTTATGCCTATTCCAGCGAGTTTGATCAGGACAGCCGGCTGACCAAGGTCGGCGTGGTTGGCTTTGAAGTGGGCGCGCGCATGCTGCAGGCGCGGCGGGTGCAGCTGACCCTGGAGGACGAACTGGTGGCGCGCTATCACCTGAGCCGCAGCCTGGCCGGGATTCGTAATCAGCTGGAGTTTCTGCCGCAGCCGTTAAGTGAGAACGGCCTGCATATTTTGGTCAGCCGCAAACATCCGCAGCACCGGCAGATTGCCGATGCCTTCAACAAGGCGATTGAGGAGATGCGCGCCGATGGCAGCTATGCGCAGATTTTTCAGCGCCATGGTTTGTAGCGGCTACTGCCAGCAGTTGCGCCCGCGGCCCTGGTTCTTGGCCTGATACAGGCGCAGGTCGGCCTGGTGCAGCAGGCTTTCCAGATCATCGGGGGCACCGTGGTAGATGCCGGCGCTGAACGACAGCGGCGGTGCGCCGATGGCGTATTTCAGGCTGGCGCAGTGTGTACGCAGTTGGTCGAGGGTGTCGCTGAGGGTCGCGGCATCCTGCTGGCTGACCATGGCGAACTCTTCTCCACCCAGACGACCGAGCAGGGCATCGGGGAAGGCGGCGGAAAACGCGCGGGAGAAGGCGATCAGTGCTGCGTCGCCGCTGGCGTGGCCGTGTTCGTCGTTGATCCGTTTGAAGAAGTCCAGGTCGAGCATCGCCACGCTGAGGTCGCGGCCGCCCGAGCGGGCTTGCTGGAACAATTGCTGGCCGTGCTCATAAAACGCGCGGCGGTTGTTCAGCCCGGTCAGGGCATCGAACTGCGCGGCCTGCTTAAGCGCGCGCAGCAGGTCGCGGCGCTCCAGGGTCGACATCACCCGGCAGTTGAGCTCTTCCGGGCAGAAGGGTTTGCGCAGAAAGTCGTCGGCGCCGTGCTTGATAAATTTGGCGCTAAGCGAGCCCTTGGTGTCGGCGGACAGACCGAGAATGATCAACTCGTGGCGCTTCATCTTTTGCCGCAGCAGTTTGACCAGCTCAAAACCGCTGAGCCCCGGCATGCTGTGGTCGACCACCAGCAGGTCGATATCCGGCTGTTCCTTGAGGATGCGCAGGGCTTCGTCGCCGTCGCAGGCCTCCATAATCTGGTAGCGATGCGGGGTCAGCACGTGGCGGATGTAATGGCGGGTGGCGTCGGAATCCTCGGCGATGAGGATCTTCACCTCGCTGTTGCTTTCCAGGCGGTGCAGCAGGCGGAAGGCGTACTCGTAGGAGTGCTGGCTTTCCTTGAGCACGTAATCGACCACGCCCTTGAGCAGCATCTGGTCGCGGCGCTGCTCGTTGTAGGTGCCGCTGAGGACGATGCAGGGCAGGTGATAGCTCATCACCACATCGACGATCTCGCCGTCTGGGGCATCCGGCAGGTTGAGGTCGACGATGGCGGCGAAGAACAGCTCGGCGGAGGTTTCCAGCATCACCTGGGCTTCGCCCATGGAGGCGCAGAAGATCGGTTGAAAACCGCTCTCCTTGCGAAACAGATGTTCGAGAATTTTCAGCACCAGCGGGCTGTCTTCGATCACCAGAATATTGCGCAAGGGGATACTCCTCTGTCGCTGGCCGCGTCACTGCGGCCGTCTGTTTAGCTTATGCGGCAACTATAGGGTACGAATACGCAGCGAGCGGCCCTTGATCTTGCCTTCGCTGAGGCATTTGAGTGCCTGCATGGCCACGACGCGCTCAACGGCGACATAGGCCTGGAAGTCGAAGATGGCGATCTTGCCGACCTGCGCGCCAGGGATGCCAGCCGCGCCAGTCAGGGCGCCGAGAATATCGCCGGGGCGCAGTTTGTCTTTGCGCCCGGCGCCGATGCACAGGGTAATCATCGGTGGCTGTAACGGCGCGCCACCCTGGTGCTTCAGGCTGCTCAGCGGGTGCCAGTTGAGCGGCGCCCTTTGCAGGGTTTCGATAGCCTGGGCGCGATGGCCTTCGGCCGGGGCCACCAGGCTCATGGCCAGGCCCTTTTCACCGGCACGACCGGTACGGCCGACGCGGTGAATGTGAATTTCCGAGTCGCGCGCCAGTTCGACGTTGATCACCATGTCCAGTGCATCGATATCCAGACCGCGTGCGGCCACATCGGTGGCCACCAGTACCGACAAGCTGCGATTGGCGAACATTGCCAGTACTTGATCACGGTCGCGTTGCTCCAGGTCACCGTTCAGCGCTGCGGCCGATATGCCTTTAGCGGTGAGGTGATCGACTACTTCCTGGCACTGCTGCTTGGTAAAGCAGAAGGCCACGCAGGACTGTGGGCGGTAGCTGTTGAGCAACTTGACCACTGCGTCCAGGCGCTCTTCCGGGGCGATTTCGTAGAAGCGCTGCTCGATCTGCGTGTCATCGTGCAGCGCCTCGGCCTTGACCTGCTGCGGGTCACGCATAAAGGTCGCGGACAGCTGCTTGATCCCGGCTGGGTAGGTGGCGGAGAACAGCAGGGTCTGCCGGCGCGTCGGGGTCTGGCTGATGATTTCGGCGATGCTGTCGTAAAAGCCCATGTCGAGCATGCGGTCCGCTTCATCGAGCACCAGGGTATTCAGGCCGTCGAGCTTGAGGGTGCCCTTGCTCAGATGCTGCTGGATGCGCCCTGGGGTGCCGACGATGATTTGCGCGCCGTGCTCCAAGGAGCCGATCTGCGGGCCGAACGGCACACCACCGCAGAGGGTGAGGATCTTGATGTTGTCCGCCGAGCGCGCCAGGCGACGCAGCTCTTTGGCCACCTGATCAGCCAGCTCGCGGGTCGGGCAGATCACCAGTGCCTGGCAGCCGAAGTAGCGCGGGTTGAGCGGGTTGAGCAGGCCGATGCCGAAGGCGGCGGTCTTGCCGCTGCCGGTCTTGGCCTGGGCAATCAGGTCCATGCCCTTGAGCATTACCGGCAGGCTCTGCGCCTGGATCGGGGTCATCTCGGTGTAACCGAGCGACTCGAGGTTCGCCAGCATGGCGGCGGAAAGCGGCAGAGAAGAGAAAGCGGTGTTGGTCACGGTACAGGCCTGCTAAACGAAATGGCGTGCAGTGTAACAGGCTGGGCGTGACGGCCTGTCTTAGAACAGATCGATGGGGTCTACGTCTAGAGACCAACGCACGGCGCGGCCGCTGGGCATCTGCTCCAAAGCGTGCATCCAGGTATTGAGCAGGCGGTGCAACGGTGCGCGGGCGTTGGCTTGCACCAGTAACTGGGCGCGGTAGCGGCCGGCGCGGCGTTCCATCGGTGCAGGCACTGGGCCGAGCAGTTCGATGCCGCTGAGTTTCAGCTCGTTCAGCAACAGCTCGGCTTCGCTGCAGGCGTCGTCGAGAAAGCCTTCGGCCTGGCCGGGTTTGTGCGCTTCGGCGCGCAGCAGCGCGAGGTGGCAGAAGGGAGGCAGGCCGGCGCTGCGTCGTTCGCTGAGGGCTTGTTCGGCAAAGGCGAAGTAGCCCTGCTCGGTCAGTTGCACCAATAAAGGATGGTCGGCCAGGTGGCTCTGGATAATCACTTTGCCCGGCTCTTCGGCGCGCCCGGCGCGCCCGGCGACCTGCACAATCAGTTGGGCCATGCGCTCGCTGGCGCGAAAATCCGCAGAAAACAGCCCGCCGTCGGCATCAAGGATCGCCACCAGAGTCACGCGCGGGAAGTGGTGACCCTTGGCGAGCATCTGTGTGCCAACCAGGATGCACGGTTCGCCGCGTTGCACGGTGTTGAACAGGGTGGTCATGGCCTCCTTGCGCGAGGTGCTGTCGCGGTCGACGCGCAATACCGGAACGCCAGGGAAGAGAATCTCCAGGCGTTCTTCGGCGCGCTCGGTGCCGGCACCGACCGGGCGCAAGTCGACGTTGTTGCATTTCGGGCAGTTGCTCGGCTGGCGCTCGACGTGGCCGCAGTGGTGGCAACGCAGCTCGCGCGAGCGCTGGTGCACGGTCATCCGCGCGTCACAACGCGGGCATTCCGACAGCCAGCCGCAGTCGTGGCACAGCAGGGTTGGGGCGAAACCGCGGCGGTTGAGGAACACCAGCACCTGCTGGCCGGCTTGCAGGGTCTGGCCGATGGCCTGCTGCATCGGGCCGGAGATGCCGGAATCCAGCGGCCGGCTTTTTACATCCAGGCGCAGAAAGCGTGGCTGTTTGGCACCGCCGGCGCGTTCGCGCAGGTGCAGCATGGCGTAGCGGCCGCTATGGGCGTTGTGCAGGCTTTCCAGGGAAGGCGTGGCCGAGCCCAGGACAATCGGGATGTTCTCCTGATGCGCACGCACCACGGCCAGATCGCGGGCGTGGTAGCGCAGGCCTTCCTGCTGTTTATAGGAGGCGTCGTGTTCTTCGTCGATGATGATCAGCCCCGGCCGCTGCATCGGGGTGAACAGTGCCGAGCGGGTGCCGATGATGATGTCGGCCTCGCCATCACGCGCCGCCAGCCAGGCGTCCAGGCGCTCGCGATCATTCACCGCCGAGTGCAGCAGGGCGATGCGCGCGTTAAAGCGCTGCTCGAAGCGCGCCAAGGTTTGCGGGCCTAGGTTGATCTCCGGGATCAGCACCAGGGCCTGCTTGCCGGCCTCCAGGGTTTCGCGGATCAGCTGCAGGTACACCTCGGTCTTGCCGCTGCCGGTGACCCCGGCGAGAAGAAAGGCGTTGAAGCTGCCGAAACCTGAGCGGATCGCCTCGCTGGCCGCGCGCTGCTCAGCATTCAGCGGCAGTTCCGGCTGCGCCAGCCAGTTGGCGTGGCGCTCACTCGGCGCATGGCGGCGCACTTCGACCTTGACCAGGCCCTTTTCCAGCAGCAGGTCGAGGCTGTCCTTGTTCAGCTGCAGTTTGCTCAGCAGCGGATGGGCGACGCCGTGGGGGTGCTGGGCCAGGGTTTTCAGCGCATCACGCTGGCGCGGCGCGCGGCTCAGGCGTGGATCATCGAACTGTGCGCCTTCCGTGACCGACCAGAAACGCTGCTGGCGTACTTCTGCCGGCTCGCCCTGGCGCAGCAGCACCGGCAGCGCCCAGCTCAGGGTGTCGCCCAGACTGTGCTGGTAATACTGCGCGGTCCACAGACACAGCTTGAACAGCGCGGGCGGCAGCGGCGATTGGGCATCCAGTAGCTGCAGGGCGGGCTTGAGCTTGTTCGCCGGCACCTCGCTGTGATCGGTCACCTCAATCAGGATGCCGATCATCTCGCGCCGGCCAAAGGGCACACGCAGCCGTGCACCAGGCTGCAGAGCGCTACGCGGCACACCGGGCGGGGCACGGTAGTCGAACAGGCGGCGCAGCGGCGAGGGCAGGGCAAGGCGCAGGATGACGTCAGGCACGCAAAGGCTCCAGCTGGAAGGGCGCGATCTTAGCATGCAGCCAGTCGACGGCCGGCCTTGCGTCGCTGCGGGGCTCTGGTATTATCGCCGGCCTAATTCCGTGCGGTACCTGACAATAGTGTCTGGTGGCGGCACGACAGCCCTGAGGAATCACCATGAAAGCCGATATCCACCCGAACTATGTAGCCATCACCGCCACCTGCAGCTGTGGCAACGTGATCGAAACTCGCTCCACCCTGGCCAAGCCACTGAGCCTGGACGTGTGCAACGAGTGCCACCCGTTCTACACCGGCAAGCAGAAAATGCTGGATACCGGCGGCCGTGTTGATCGCTTCAAGCAGCGTTTCGGCATGTTCGGCGCCAAGCAGTAAGCTTGCGCGCAGCGGCGCAGACCCACATGGTTTGCACCTCGCTACTGAAAAAGGCGTCCCTAGTGGGCGCCTTTTTCGTTTTCGGCGTTTATGCCGGCACCGCCCTGGCGTTCTGCCCGGCTCCCGGCAAGCTGCCCAGCGCCAAGGTGCAGCGGGTGGTGGATGGCGACACCCTGCGTCTGGTCGATGGGCGCAATGTTCGCTTGATCGGTTTGAACAGCCCGGAAATGGGCCGCCAAGGCCGCTCTGCCGAGCCTTTCGCCGAGGCCGCTCGCAAGCGTTTGCAGGCATTGATAGCTGCGAGCGATGGCCGCGTTTCGTTGCAGTACGGTCAGCAGGCCAAGGATCACTACGGGCGCACCCTGGCGCACGCCTATGACAGCCGTGGGCGCAACCTGGAGGCGCAGTTGCTCGCCGAAGGCCTAGGCTACCTGGTGGCTGTCGCGCCTAACCTGGCGCTGGTGCAGTGCCAGCAAGCCGCCGAGCGCAGTGCCCGGCAGGCACGTGCCGGGCTCTGGCAGCGTTCGCCGGTGCAAGCCGCTGAACAGTTGAATAGCGGCGGCTTTGCCCTGCTGCAGGGCCAGGTCGAGCGTGTCGAGCGCAATGGCGGCGGCCTGTGGCTGGAAATGGGCGATTCGCTGGTGCTGCATATTGCTCCGCGGGCGTTGGGCAATTTTGATCTGCGTGCTGTCCAAGGCCTTGAAGGTCGCAAGGTCGAGGCCCGCGGCTGGGTCATCGACCGCTCCAAGCGTGGCGGTTTGCGCACAGGGCAGGCGCGCTGGATGCTGCCGTTGACCGATAAGGCCATGTTGGAGGTGTTGCCATGACCCTGCGCGTACTGATGTTGTTCGTCCTGCTGGTGCAACTGGCAGGCTGCGCGGTCAATCCAGCCACCGGTCGCAGCAATTTCGTGATGATGAGCGAGCAGCAGGAACTCGACCTCGGCCGCCGCTACAACCAGGAAATTCTCAAGCAGAACCCGCGCTACGCCGACGAGAAACTGCAGGCTTATGTGCAGCAGGTCGGTGAGCGGGTGGCGAAGCACAGCCATCGCAACCAGTTGGCCTATCAGTTCACTGTGGTCGACAGCCCGGATATCAACGCCTTTGCCCTGCCGGGCGGCTACATCTATATCCATCGCGGGCTGCTGGCCTACCTCAGCTCGGAAGCCGAACTGGCCGCCGTGCTCGGTCACGAAGTAGGCCACGTTACCGCCCGGCACAGCGTGCAGCAGCAAAGTCAGTCCACCGCCTGGGGCTTGCTCGGCCAGGCCGTGGCGATTGGCACTGGCGTTGGCGCCGCCGCCGATGTCACCGGGGTGCTGGGCAGCGCTTTTGTGCGTGGTTATGGCCGCGATATGGAGCTTGAGGCCGATGGCCTCGGTGCGCAGTACCTGGCGCGTAGCGGCTATGACCCGCAGGCGATGATCGAAGTGGTCAAGGTGTTGAAGAATCAGGAAGACTTCGCCCGCGACCAGGCCGCTGCGCGCGGTGAGGCGCAGCCGGCCGGTGGTTACCACGGGCTGTTCGATACCCACCCGGATAACGACCGGCGTTTGCAGCAGGTGCTGGGCCCGGCGCGAGCCTTGGCCACCGGTCAGCAGGAGGTCAATCGCGAAGCCTTTCTCAAGCGCCTGGAGGGTTTGCCCTTTGGTGACTCCGCCGAAACCGGCGTGCGTCGCGGCCAGCGGTTCTATCATGCTGACCTGAACTTCACCCTGGCGTTTCCCCAGGGCTGGAGCCTGCTTAATCGCCCGGATGCGCTGATCGGTCACACCGCCGATCAGCAGGCATTTATCGCCATGACCCTGGAAGACAATCCGCAAAACCTGACGCCGGCTGAGCTGCTGCGTCAGCGTGTCGGCGGCCAACGGCTGGTGGCTGGCGTCGAGTTGCAGCAAGCCGGCCTCAAGGGCTACAGCGCGGTAATCCCAGGCAATGCCGCCAAGCGCGTGGCGGTTATCCAGCAGGGTGCACGGGTTTACCTGTTTGTCGGTGCGGTGCGTGGTCGCGCCTCGCTGGAAAGCCAGGATGAGCAGTTTCTCAGCGTGATCAAAAGCTTCCGGCCGATGACCAGTGCCGAGTACCAGCAGGCGCAGCCGCTGCGCCTGCATATGGTCAAGGCCAAGCCCGGGCAAACCATCGAGGCATTGGCCAAGAGCAGCAAGCTGCCGGGTGACGCGCTGAAGACCCTGCGCCTGCTGAATAACCTCTACCCGACAGGTCAGCCGCGTGCTGGCGACTGGCTGAAGGTCGTGCGCTAGGGCCTGCGTGCGCATCCGGACTTGCCAGTCTTGTGCAGCTGTATACAACTTGCGTATCCTCGGCCGCCTGCCTGTTCAACAGCCCAAAGCGGAAATGCCAACATGTCTGATTTGAAAACAGCCGCTCTCGAATATCACG